>Ga0153948_1000008_pt1 | contig 127022 bp, 105 predicted proteins | sample TSNJ032MetaG_FD_104696 | JGI IMG/M metagenome (GOLD analysis project Ga0153948, IMG submission 104696) | Attine ant fungus gardens microbial communities from New Jersey, USA - TSNJ032 MetaG | ecosystem: Host-associated > Fungi > Mycelium > Unclassified | place: USA: New Jersey, Wharton State... | reverse complement strand
TTTAGATTTTCTTAGTCTTGTTTAGCTTTTATCCTAAACCCTTTCTAAGCTTTTATCCTTTCCCTCAAGCCGAAAACTCAAGAGCTCGCGAATTCTACATCAATCAGCTTTTCTGTCAAGCGGAATGTTCGTTAAATATTTACATTATGCACTGCTTCAATTCAATTGTTTTGTTGCTTACTGAACGTAAACCGTTTGAACCATTGAACCAACAACTTTTCTTTTTTTAGGTAACAAAATATAGTTGATTAATTACAAATATAAATAGGTGTTATAATTACAAGACTAGAAGCAAAGTAATTTTTAATTTAATTATTTATAAAATTTAAGCGAACTTTATGGGACCTATTATATTGGATTTAACAGGCTTAGAACTAAGTCCTGAAGAACGTGAACTAATCAAACATCCTCAAGTGGGTGGCATCATTTTTTTTCAGCGTAATTTTGAATCGACTTCTCAACTTGAAAACTTAATTTCACAAATTCATTTACATAGCAATCAGCAACTGCTATTGACTGTCGATCAAGAAGGAGGAAGAGTTCAACGTTTTCAAAATGGATTTACGTCGCTACCTGCCCTGGGATTAATTGGCGCTTGTTATGATCAAAATCCTGAAGAAGCTGTTCAGTTGGCCGAGACACATGGATGGTTATTAGCCAGTGAATTATTAGCAGTTGGAATTGATCTTAGTTTTGCGCCCGTTTTAGATTTAAATAATAATTTAAATCAAGTTATAGGATTACGTGCATTACATAGTAATCCTAGCATTGTGATTAAATTAGGAAGCGCCGTCATCGCGGGGATGCATCGTGCTGGAATGTGTTCCGTAGGTAAGCATTTTCCTGGGCATGGCTCTGTTAGTGCAGACACACACACACATTTCACCGTCGATGACAGAGATTTTCAAACTATTGAGGCCCAGGACTTAATCCCATTTGCTCAATTAATCCCTTACTTAGATGGCATAATGGCTTCACATATAGTCTACAATCAGGTTGATCCGCTACCCTGTGGCTTTTCCTCTTACTGGCTACAAACAATTTTGCGTCAACAATTGAATTTTGCGGGTGCAATCTTCACCGACGATTTATCAATGAAAGCGGTACAACATATGGGCACTATTTCCGAACGCGTTCGTCTTGCTTTACAAGCTGGATGCAATGGATTATTAGTTTGTAATTGCCGAAAAGATGCTATCTTGGCATTAGAATATTTAGAACGCTATCCTGAATTAATTAAACTTTATAACCCTCAGCACTTGCAAAAATTATTTCCTCGCCGCACACTAACGCTCCCTGCACTACAACGAACTGATGCCTGGCTTAGTGCGGTTAATCTATTAAAACCATTATTCGAACATTAGGATGCATTCATGTTAATTCCGAGTCATATACAAGAAGTCGAAAGAAAAGCGACTCGTCTTTTTACTAAAGAAGAAATCGAAAAAAGTTTAGATAATATGGCCAAGGCAATTAGCAATAAATTAAGTGAAAGCAACCCACTCGTCTTATGTGTCATGATTGGAGGTCTTATCCCAGCAGGAAATTTACTACCACGCCTAGATTTTCCCTTAGAACTCGACTATGTTCATGCTACTCGCTACGCACATGATACAGTTGGGCAATCTAAAATACTCTGGATTGCTAAACCACGCGTATCACTTAAAGGTCGTAATATATTGATTATAGAAGACATTCTAGATGGCGGCTTGACATTAGCGGCTATCGTTGATTATTGTCATGCACAGGGAGCAAATACAGTGTATACCGCAGTCTTACTCGACAAACAAAAAGCTGAACGCTTGCCTGGAGGAACTACCTCCGCAGATTTTACAGCTATTACTATGGATCATGGTTTTGTTTTTGGGTATGGAATGGACTATAACGGTTACTTACGGAATGCTCCTGGTATTTACGTTGTAGCCCCTGAGCATGAATAATAACTTGCCAAATATTTTTTTGAGGTCAAATAGGTTACTACCATGAATAACTCTTCTATTATTACTCTTAACGATACTTCCTTTGAAAAAGAAGTGTTACAAGTTGCTTCGTCACCTATACTCGTTGATTTTTGGGCAGAATGGTGTGGACCCTGCAAAATGATCAGCCCTATTTTAGAGGAGCTAGCCACAAAGTATCTCGGAAAAATAAAGATTGCCAAATTAAATGTTGACGAGAACCCTAATACCCCGGCAAAATACGGTGTGCGTGGTATTCCTACACTAATCCTCTTTAAAGATGGGAAAGCACTTGAAACTAAAGTCGGCGCCTTATCGAAATCTCAGTTAGAAACATTTTTAGATAAACATCTTACTTAAAGACCAATGTATCCAATAACTATTTTTCTAATTAGGGTGAGTCTTGAGATAACACTATTACCAGGTATTAATATTGCTTTTGGGATCAGATAACTTTTTTCACATCATTTATTTTAACCTATGCGTAGGAGCACTATTTGTATCTCTACTCGGATATAACATTATAAAATGAATTTATTTAACACGCTCTAAATTCTTGATACATCCTTTATATTAAATATTCCAATTAAATACTTAAACTTTACTCAATTTTTTACACTTCCTTTTATGAAAGAAACAATACTATGAATTTAACAGAACTCAAGAAAAACTCCCCAGCCGAACTCGTTGCCATCGCTGAAGAATTAAAAATAGATGGTCTAGGCCGCCTGCACAAAAAAGATATGATCTTTTCAATTCTCAAAGCACTCGCTAAAAGAGGAGAAGACATCTATGGGGATGGCGTATTAGAAATATTACCAGATGGCTTTGGCTTTTTACGTTCTGCAGAAGGATCTTACCTTGCCGGCCCTGATGACATTTATGTTTCTCCTAGTCAAATTCGACGCTTCAATCTTCACACTGGTGACACTGTTTCAGGAAAAATTCGTCCACCTAAAGAATCTGAACGTTATTTTGCTTTACTTAAAGTAAGCGAAATTAATTTTGATGCTCCTGAAAATGCTAAAAATCGAGTTTTATTTGAAAACTTAACTCCTTTATTTCCCGACGAACGAGTGACGCTGGAACGTGGAAACGGCAGTACAGAGGATATCACTGCTAGAATTATTGATTTAGTTGCTCCGACTGGAAAAGGACAACGAGGTTTAATTGTATCTCCTCCGAAAGCCGGTAAAACGATGATGATGCAAAACATTGCACAATCGATTTCGCATAATTGTCCAGAATGCTATTTGATTGTTTTGTTAATTGACGAACGTCCTGAAGAAGTAACCGATATGCGTCGCTCGGTTCGTGGTGAAGTTATTGCAAGTACCTTTGATGAACCTGCAACACGTCATGTCCAAGTTGCAGAAATTGTTATTGAAAAAGCAAAACGATTAGTTGAACACAAAAAAGATGTTGTTATTTTATTAGATTCTATCACCCGTTTAGCGCGTGCTTATAATACCGTTATTCCCTCGTCTGGAAAGGTATTAACCGGTGGTGTCGATGCGAATGCACTACAACGACCAAAACGTTTTTTTGGAGCTGCACGTAATATTGAAGAAGGCGGTAGTTTAACTATTATTGCTACCGCATTGGTGGATACCGGTTCAAAAATGGATGATGTTATTTATGAAGAGTTTAAAGGAACCGGGAATATGGAAATCCATCTTGATCGACGGATAGCTGAAAAGCGTATATATCCTGCTATCCACTTAAATCGATCCGGTACCCGACGTGAAGAATTACTGGCTAAACCCGATGTATTACAAAAAATGTGGATATTACGGAAAATTTTACAATCCATGGATGAAGTCACCGCTATGGAGTTCTTAATTGAACGTTTAAAAAATACCAAAACTAATGACGAATTTTTTGATTCAATGAAAAAGTAAGCGCTAATGTTTTATTTATAGCAGTTAAGTTTTTGACAATTGCCAAAGAATTGCGAATTGACCAGAAAGGTAAGCAAATTCAAATGCGAAGAATAGGACTCATAGCAATAGGATTTTTGGCAAGGCGTCGCGAAAACGAAGCAACTGGAGTATATTTAAGATACATGAGGATTGCAAATTGAGCGAGAACGCAGACAAAAATTCAAGTGCGAAGAGTATTAATTGATTTGAGTTTTTTTTCTAAATCGGCTAATACATTTGGGATCGTATTTTCAATAACTGTCGCTATTTTTCTGCAACAAGGTTCCAAAGCACTATCTTTACGCCATAAAATTCCAATTATTCGTTCTGGTATAGGAGCAGCAAAAGGTTTGTTGATTGTTAAAGGATGTTCTTCCAACGCTAATAAAGGAAGCAAAGTAATTCCCGCGCCGCTAGCTACCATATTTCGCAAAGTTTCTAAACTAGTTGCACGATAATTCATCTTTTCCTTAAGATTACTTTTTTTATGACAAACCTCTAATGCCTGATCCCTAAGGCAATGTCCTTCTTCTAAAAGAAGCAAATTATCGCTGTTTAAATCGTTTAAATGCAGCTCTTTAGAATCATGTAATGGGTGTGATACAGGCATAACCAGAAAAAAAGGTTCTTTAAATAAAGTTTGTACAATCATACCTTTATGTTGAACCGGTAATGCTAATATCACAGCATCTAAATTCCCCTGATTCAATTGGGTTAAAAGAACCTCTGTTTTATCTTCATATAAATATAACGTGAGTTTCGGTAATTGCTGTTTTATGAAAGATAAAATATGCGGAAGTAAATAAGGGCCCAAGCTAGGAATCAGTCCTAAACGCAACTCAGCAGAAAAAGGATCGTTAGCTAATTTTGCCAATCGCTCAAGCTCATTTACTGCATTTAATACATGCTTTGCTTGTTCAACAATACGCAGGCCTGACGTTGTAATTAAAACTCTTTTTTGACCACGCTCAAATAATTGCACACCTAAAGCGTGTTCTAATTTTTTTAATTGTACACTTAAGGTCGGTTGACTAACCGAACACGCTTTAGCGGCCTTTCCAAAATGACGATACTCAGCTAAAGCTAATAAATATTTAAGATCTTTCAGATTCATAATACCTCAAAAATAACAAGCTAATTTTTATCGCTTTTTTAGCATTGTTAAAAACAGAAATTTAAGTATGTTTAGAATGAGAGGCTACTAACTGAATCTCATATTTGACTGGATTTTCCGGGCAAGCTTTAATTCCACATTCTAAATAAGTAGAAATACCATTAAAAATGGCTAAAAGAAAAACCACTGCAAAAGCAGCATGAGTTAATAATTGCATGCCTTTGCTTTTAGATGGCTCATCATATTTATATTGAGGGAAAATACTAAAAATAATCGAGATATAAACGATAACACTTACACATAGAAGAAATAGCCAGGTATAAAGATGCAACCCCAATAAAGGTAAACCATAACCCGGATCACCAGGGATTACATGAAGAAAGATTTGGCGCACACAAATAGAAGCCGTAAGCATTGCCGATAATAACGACAAAGTATAATGCGCTGGACGTATCTTAAATTGTACATTCAACAAAAAACCAAATGCTATTGCCAATACCCCAAGTCGCTGCAACAAACATAAAGGGCAAGGTAATTCATGATAACCTATTTGTAAAATAAACGCGACTAACAACAAAAAAGCCAACCCTAAAGCATCTATCGCGTTGAGGGTTTTAATAATTTTTACTACTTTGGAAGGATGCATAATAATTACCCCTAAAATTGCAGAGATAACTGATTAGTTATATGATGGATAAACACAAAAGCTGTTAATAGCAAAAAAACAATAAATAAATTTATAGCAAGCCTTCTCTGCTTACACCAAGCCAAGAGCACACAAAGACTATAGAGAAAAAAAAGCGCTAACATAAATGTCCAACATATAAATGCTTTTAATCTAGCCTAGTTTTGATAAAAAATCTATGTTGAATACTTATCTAATATTGCTTGTATCCCTGTCCATGCTTTAAGCCTCGGCACAGATTCTACCAAAATTGCATCGTTGATATGTTCGGCCTCATGTAAATATTTATATAGCACCTGGCCATATTGGCTAGCATCATTAGGCATGTGAATCCAAGTTAAGTTTTTAGATTTTTTCTTTGTTGAACCCAACCCAAGCACAGTTAAAGTTTTATGTTGATTTAAATAATTATCGATAATGAACGCTAATTCTTGTTTGGAAACTTGTTTTAATCGTGGCTTTTTAGACAAGCAATGAGATAATGTGAACTTCTCAATTTCGTAAGGCGTGATAGGTTTTAGCTGTTCTAATGAAATAGCACCCAATCTAAGTATGCGAGGAATATCAAAAGTCACATCAATAATTGTCGATTCAATGCCAATAGCACAAGGTCCACCATCAATAATAAGCTCGAGCTCATTATCAAATTCCTGTCGCACATGTTCGATTTGCGTAGGACTAAGATGAGACGAGCGATTCGCAGAAGGTGCTGCCAAACCACTACCAAAAGAATTTAGGATAGCTTGTGCAATAGGATGATCCGGCACTCGTAAACCTATTTTATCTTGTCCGCCAGTTAAAGCTGCCAACACAGAGTTTTCTTTATGTAAAATAAGCGTCAGAGGTCCTGGCCAAAAATGCTGAGCTAATTTTTCAGCTATCAACGGAATATCCCGAGCCCATTTATCCAATGAATGTTCTTTAGCCAATAAAACGCTTAAAGCTTGATTGGTGGGACGTTCTTTCAATGCAAAAATTTGCTGAACTGCTGCTAAATTTCTTGCATCTCCCGCCAAGGCATAGACCGTTTCAGTAGGAAAAACAATCAATTTTCCTTCTTTTAAACGCTTAACAGCGTTAGCTAATTCATTTGAATTAATCATTTGATAAAGCTCACTTTAGTTAGCAGGCAATATTTAAAAAAGTTATCTGTGATGCTAATAAATAGATTATAATGTTTTGACTTAACTTGAACAAACTACTTGAAGTCCTACGCTGCATGAACCACATGTGTTTAGGCTTTAATACATCTAAAAAGATTGGATTCGTAAAGGACTATGAATAAAATAATCTTAAGCTATCTCTATAAATTTTTAAAAGATTCTTTTTTTCTATTTATACTTTTTCTCCTAGCAAATTTAGCATTCGCCAACTCGAATATTGATAAAGTAAAAAAAAATCCAGAACTCAATATCCCCTATCCTGCTATTAATTATCCTAAAGATGCTGCATTACGCCAACTCATCAAACGTGGCGAATATTTAACTAAAGCAGGCGATTGCATTGCTTGTCATACCGATACCAAACATCATGGCAAACCTTTTGCAGGAGGTTTAGGAATTTACACCCCTTTCGGAAGCATTTATTCTCCTAATATTACGCCAGATAAAACCACAGGTATAGGATCTTGGAGTGATAAAGATTTTATCAGTGCCATGCATCAAGGAATAGCACCCAATGGAAGTTATTATTTCCCGGTTTTTCCTTTTGCTAGCTTCACAAAAATCACTTCTGATGACTTATTAGCGATCAAAGCTTATTTATTTAGTCTAAATCCAGTCAAAAAAACTAATAAAGCTAATGAAATGATATGGCCATTTAATTGGCGTTTTTTGCAATTAGGATGGCGAATCTTATTTTTTCGTCCTGGAGAATATGAAACAGATAAACAGCAAACAAAGTTATTGAATCGTGGTGCTTATCTAGTTCAAGGTCTAGGTCATTGCGGTATGTGTCATACCCCATTGAACTTGTTAGGTGCTGAAAAAAAGAAAAACTATCTTACAGGTGGGTTTATTCAAGGCTATTATGCGCCTAATATTAGTGCAAGTGGATTAAAAGATGTCAATATCGACGATATCCGCGCGGTATTTACACAAAACAAAATGTTAAGACACTCCGGTATCGTAGCAGGGCCTATGGCAGAAGTTAATAGTAACAGTCTTAAATATTTATCCATCGCCGATTTAAATGCTATAGCGCTTTATTTAAAAACTGTAAAAAGTTATGTACCTTATTCAGCTTTCAGTGGACCCATTACCTCGAAAACCGGTCATAAGGTTTATGAATCTTATTGCGCTGTTTGCCATACTAGTGGAGCCGCAGGCGCTCCAAAATTAGGTGATACCGTTGAATGGGAAAAACGTTTAAAACTAGGTAAAAGTATCGTTTATGATCGGGCTATTCACGGTTTTAATTCAATGCCCCCTAAAGGTACTTGCACCGGCTGTTCAGATGATGCAGTAAAAGCCGCCGTTGATTATCTCATCCTCAATGACCAAAGTGGAACTACTGCTACTTTACCATTACAAGAAATACCACTCAGCTTAGAAGTAGGAAAACAAATTTATCATCAACATTGCGCTGTCTGTCATGATAATGGAAAGTTAGGTGCACCCATATTAGGGGATAAAACTAAGTGGAAACTCATTATTGCAAAAAATATCGATGTTTTATTCGCACATACTATCTACGGGTACAAAAAAATGCCCCCTAAAGGCGATTGCAAAAAATGTAATAATTCCGAATTGGAAGCGAGTGTAAAATATATGGTTGAGCAAAGTAAAACCACAGGGAATTATTCCCTATGGTAAAATTTTAAACTAAGCATTTTAATTTTAATTTAATTTTTTATATTTCAGGACTAATAGATACGTAAGAATTCCAATTTAAAAATAAGAAAATATCTTCAAATATGAGATTAATAAAAAAGGATAGTATTGACATGGATCATGTTAAAAGATTTTTTTTAGTTTTTTTTATTTTCCTTAATTTTCTGGTTACTCCCGGATTGGCTTTCGCAGCATGGCAAACCAATATGCCAATAGGCGTTACGCCTATCAGTCATGCTATTTATCACTTACATATGTTGGTATTTTGGATCTGTGTAGGAATTGCAGTTGTAGTCTTTAGCATCATGATTTATTCGCTAATTCGACATAGAAAATCACGAGGCGTTCAAGCTGCTCAATTTCATGAGCATTTTGCCTTAGAAGTTGCTTGGGCAATTGTACCGTTTATTATATTAATCGTCATTGCAATTCCCGCCACTAGAACCTTAATCAAAATGAATGATAATAGTGATCCTGAGCTAACCATAAAAGTTACCGGATATCAATGGCGTTGGCGGTATGCTTATTTAGATCAAGGCATCGATTTCTTTAGTAATCTCTCTACACCTACCCAAGAATTACAGAATCTGGCAAAAAAAAATCAATGGTATTTATTAGAAGTTGATCATCCATTAGTCGTACCTATTCATAAAAAAATTAGATTTCTATTTACTTCGAATGATGTCATTCACTCATGGTGGGTGCCAACTTTAGGTATTAAACGCGATACCATTCCAGGATTTATTAATGAAGCCTGGGCAAAAATAGATACTCAAGGCATTTATCGTGGCCAATGTGCAGAATTGTGCGGAACAAACCATGCATTTATGCCTATCGTCGTAAAAGCGGTTAACGAAAAGGACTTTAATTTATGGGCCAAACAACAATCTGGAGAACTTCTTCATGGAACAAGCACTTGATCTGGAACATTCGGCTCCTCACGGTTTTTTAGCATTCATAAAACGTTGGCTGTTCACAACCAACCATAAAGAAATTGGAACATTGTATCTCCTATTTAGTTTACTTATGTTTTTTATTGGCGGAATCTTTGCTTTATTGATCCGTGCAGAATTATTTCAACCGGGAGCACGTTTACTTAATCCAGAATTTTTCAATCAAATGACAACGTTACATGGCTTAGTGATGTTATTTCTTGCCATCATGCCGGCTTTTTCCGGTTTTGCAAACTGGATGATCCCATTGATGATAGGTGCGCCTGACATGGCTATGCCGCGGATGAATAATTGGGCGTTTTGGATTTTGCCCGTTGCGGCAATCTTACTTTTTAGCACCTTATTTATGGATGGTTCAGCACCTAATTTTGGTTGGACTATGTATGTCCCCTTATCAACCACCTATGGACCGGCAAGCACAGATTATTTAATTCTTGCAATTCACTTAATGGGACTTTCTTCATTAATGGGTGCAATTAACATTATTGTCACGCTTCTGAATCTTCGAACACCTGGAATGACGATGATGAAAATGCCCATCTTCTGTTGGAGCTGGTTTGTTACGGCTTTTTTGCTTATAGGAGTAATGCCCGTTTTAGCCGCTGCAGTTACAATGATGCTTATGGACAGACATTTTGCTATGAGTTTTTTTAACGCTGCGGGTGGAGGGGATCCTTTACTTTATCAACATCTTTTTTGGTTTTTTGGCCATCCTGAAGTATATATCATTATACTTCCCGCTTTCGGTATTATCTCACAGATTATTCCGACATTTAGCCGCAAAAAACTTTTTGGCTATCGATTTATGGTGTATGCGTTGTTAGCCATTGCATTCTTATCTTTTATTGTATGGGTGCATCATATGTTTGTAACAGGCGTTCCATTGGCCGCGGAATTATTTTTTATGTACACCACTATGCTGATTGCTGTACCCACAGGCGTAAAAGTTTTTAATTGGGTAACCACCATGTATCGCGGCGCTATAAGCTTTGAAACCCCCATGTTATTTGCTTTAGCATTTGTTATCTTATTTACCATCGGTGGTTTTTCCGGTGTCATGCTATCCATGGTACCAGCGGATTTTCAATATCAAGACACCTATTTTGTGGTCGCACACTTCCATTATGTCTTAGTTCCTGGTGCTTTGTTTGGTGCTATTGCCGGAGCTTATTATTGGTTACCTAAAATGACTGGCATTATGTACAATGAACGCTTAGGCCAATGGCATTTCTGGTTATCTGTTGTCGGCGTCAATCTGACATTTTTCCCGATGCACTTTTTAGGCCTTGCCGGTATGCCAAGGCGAGTGGCTGATTACTCATTACAATTTGCAAATTTTAATGCCATTGCCAGTTTAGGCGCTTTTTTATTTGGCTTTGCACAATTATTTTTTCTATATATTATTATTCAATCTATGCGTGGAAAAGGAAAAAAAGCCAGTGCTCAAGTTTGGGAAGGCGCTGAAGGCTTAGAATGGACCTTGAGCTCTCCTCCTCCTCTACATAGTTTTACTACACCTCCAAAATTCGAGTAATTCAAATAACGTGTCTGTTATCCGAATAAAATTATCCAATAAAAAAATTTTAATTTTGCTGGGTTTTACAACATTAATTATGTTTGGTTTTGGCTTTGCCATGATTCCACTTTATAACGTACTTTGTAAGAATTTAGGTATTAATGGTAAAACCGATAAAAATGCCTATCTAACTTCGAGTGAGATTGATTGGTCACGTAGTATTCGTGTGGAATTTTTGACAAATAACAACAATTATCTACCCTGGGATTTTTATCCTAGACTTCAGCATATCCAATTACATCCCGGAGAAAATATTTTGGTTTATTTTGCTGCAAAAAATAATTCAAAACGTCTAATGACAGTGCAAGCGATTCCCAGCGTTTCTCCGGGATTAGCCGCACGCTACTTAAAAAAAACCGAATGTTTTTGTTTTACTCAACAAACATTTAATCCAGGCCAGCGCCGCGATATGCCGGTTTTATTCCATATCGATCAACATTTACCTAAAAATATTAATACCATTACTTTAGCTTATACTTTATTCGACACCAGTGGTTTGAAAAATACCAAATTAACATCGCAACCTTTAAAGCACATACCGGCTTAATTATCTGTTTACGCACAAATTTACTACTATTGCGCCGCTTTTTATTCTTTGCTATTGCAATTAACCTATTAAATAATTATATTCATATATAATGTCATGGTCATTATTCAAAATTTATCGATGCGCTATTCTCGCCTAACAAAATTCAAAATTTTATTAATTGTTAGCTTTTCATTTTTACTACAAGTCATCAATCCGGTTTTTTCCGCCCCTTTAACCCATCAAACGGAACATAATCGGCTTATTATTACTTTTGATCCCGCAGACCATTGCAATTATGACCGACGGATAAAATTTATAGTCTTGCACTACACCGTTTCAGACGAAAATGATTCTCGTAAAGTTCTTAAGCAAGGAGATGTCAGTGCACATTATTTAATCCCTAAAGAAGCTAAATCGAATGGCACTGATTTGTGGCAATTAGTCCCTATAAAGTACCGTGCCTGGCATGCGGGAAAAAGTAATTGGCAAACACGCACTGATCTCAATGACACCTCTTTAGGAATAGAAATTGTTAACTATGGATATGGTTTGGTACAAACTTCAGGTAAAATTCTATGGCCTTATCAAGTAGAAAACACAATTCGAACTAAGCTTATTCAGGAAATAAAAAAAGATAATTCCTTTTACCACTTATTAATGAAAAAAAGCCTACTTGACGCATTTCTAGAAGATATCATGCGTGGCTTAGTTCCCCCACGCAACGATCTAAATTACGAAAAACATATATCAAAAATGTATATCAAAAAATATACTACCTTAACTGAGACTTTACGAGAAAAATATGACCCTTTTTCGAAAATTAAAATCAATGACCTTTACAACTTACAGCAACAAGGTAAGTTAGTTTGGGACGACTATACTCCTCATCAACGTAAAGTTCTTGTATTTTTACTTAGAAAACTAACTAAAGAGTCCGAAATAAAAGACAAAAACGGTAAAGTTTGTGAAAAAATCCAACCAACTGACATCATCGGTCATTCGGATATTGCCCCAGATAGAAAATCCGATCCAGGTCCGCGATTTCCGTGGAAATATTTAGCCGCACACGGAATAGGTGCTTGGCCTAATCAACAAGATGTTGATGCATTTTTAAAAGAATTATCAAAAAATAAAAATATCGACCTCGTTTGGTTGCAAGATAATTTACGTTTATATGGTTACAATATTCAAACGACGAAAATATTAGACACACAAAGTAAAGATGCCATACGTGCCTTTCAATGGCATTTTGAACCCGATAATGCATCTGGAATCCCTAGCTTGAAAACAATCGCCCTATTGAAAGCATTGATTAAAAAATATCCTCCTATTGGAAATCAACCACAAATTAATACTGTGAGTGAATTAAAAAATAACATTAACTCCGGATGGAAAGATCTTAAAAAACAACTTTTAATTTTAGATAAAGACTTAAAAGCTCCAAAAAAACAAATAGATCTATTTTTCTAATCCTATAGCAATTGTCTTTCAGTGATATGCTATATTAAACTTTAAACATTTAATCGCATACTAAAATTGCTCTTATATGTAAACCAGACAATTTGGAAAAATATAGGTTAAATAGTGAGTAATTCTAATCCTGTTTAATTATTTTTTAGATTAAGTTGAATCTAAAATACACTTTTTTCCTATACTAGCAAATCAGTTTACAGCTAATGGAGGATCTGACTTTTCTAGAGTAGATTCAACAAACATAAGATCACGTTAAAGGACAGACGCTGATGAAAAACAAGGACTCTTCATATTATGTGCCCGAACAAAGTGTTTGGCCGATTATAGGCGCACTAGCATTGCTCTTTTTAGCATTTGGCTCACTCAACCTAGATAAACACTGGGGACTTATTGCATTTATAATCGGCATAGCTGGTTTAGTATTTATGTTAAGCGGTTGGTTATGGAACGTTACAGAAGAAAGTAATGCCGGATTATACAATCAACAAATGAATAAAACGTTTCGTTGGGGAATGTTATGGTTTTTAATCTCTGAGTTATTTTTATTTGGATTATTAATCGGTTCTATTATTCAGGTACGATTTTCTATTACCCCATGGCTAGCCGGGCAAAGTGGTGATGCATCACAGTTAACTCATTATTTACTCTGGCCAGATTTTGCTAAGCATTGGCCTTTAATAAAACCTCCAAGCTCAAATGCTGCTGCAAACACGCCGGCTATAGATTCTATGCGTAAAATCCCACTTATCAATTTAATAATACTACTGTCAAGTGCTTTACTTCTGACAGATTCATTATATCATTTAAAAAAATTGCGTTATAAATTATGTCGCATTACCTTAAATCTAGCTATTTTTCTAGCGTATATTTTTTTAATTTTACAAATCTATTATTTTATCCACCTCATTCATGTCCATATTATTACTCAAAGTGGCGTGTATGGTAGTTTTTTAATTGGCTTCTTAGGATTACATTTATTAAATATTGTTGCTGCATTGTTGTTTTTAAGCATTTTATGTTTCCGAATCTATAAAAATAATTTATTAGAAAAAAATGTTTTTTCTTTCGACGCTGCTGTTTGGTGGTGGGATTTCTTAACAGCAATCTGGATATTAGGGTTTTTTTGGATTTTTTGAGTTAATGAAAAAAAATATCATTTATATTCAATTGTATAACTATTGTTTTGCACCTACGTTATTTCCTAGCTTGTTAACAATCATCTTACTTCCCTTACTTGTTTATTTAGGATTTTGGCAAATCCATCGTGGTGACATTAAAAACCATATTCAAAAATTATTTTTTCAACGATCGTTGTCGATACCTATCAATTTAAATCAAAATAAAAATATAGATTTAGATAAAAATTATTTTCCTAGTAAAATGCAAGGTCACTTCGATAATAAGCATACTTTTTTATTAGAAAATAAAATATATTTACATAAGGTAGGATATGAAATACTAACTCCATTTATTTTACACACTGGCCAGAAAGCCATATTAGTGAATAGAGGGTGGATCACACAAGGTATAGACAGAAAGCACATACCTAACATACCGTCTTTTGATAAAGAAATAAATTTACATGGATTAATTATATTTCCTAACAAAACCTTTAGCTTTACACAAACAAATGAAAAAGGATGGCCAAAGAGAATACAATCTATCAATCCAGATTTTTTAAAAAAAAATAATTTCAAATCTTATATATTTATCATTAATACTCAATCACCTTATAGCTTTACGCCGATTTGGCACCCCATATCTTTACAAGCAAGCCGACATTATGCCTATGCCTGTCAATGGTTTGGTTTGAGTATTACCTTGCTAATTGTTTATTTTTCTACACATATACGTCGATTATGAAAATGAAAAAATCAAAAAATTATTTATATATTTTTGCATTGTTATTAGCTATATTTTTAATCCCTTTAATAGTATCCACCATACTTTATAAAAAAAATCCAGTCTGGTTACATCATAAAACAATCAATAAAGGTAATCTTATTGCTTCAAACCTGAATTTACAGCAGATAAAATTAAACCCTGATAAATCGACACTCCCTTCGTTTAAACATAATTGGTTTTTATTTTATTTGTCAACTGCTCCCTGTCGTGAACTGTGTAAAAAAAATTTACATACCATGCGGCAAATTACAGTAGCATTAGGAAAATATCGTCCTCGGGTAAGTTATGGTTTAATCTTAGTTAAAGAAAATTTATCGAATATTTATCCATTTATACATAAAGAGGTAGGCTTGCAGAATTATACAATTTCTAAATTAGAATTTAAAAAAAATTTTTCTGCATTAAACTTTAAAAATCACAGCGAAGCCTATTTTATAGCTGACCCGGTTGGAAAAATTATTTTATATTACCGTAGCAATATTGATGGCGAAGATATCTATCAAGATTTAATGCGTCTTTTAACAATTTCAACAACAGGATAAATCATGCAATTGGAAAACAAATCAGCTTTATATTTTTTGTATATTGCTTTTTTTTTGGCTTTCATCGTTGTGCAGCTTGGAGCTTTAACTCGCTTAAAAGATGCTGGTTTAGGATGCCCCGATTGGCCAGGCTGTTATGGAAAATTAACCTTGCCCAATAAATCTATTCAATTGATGAATGGACCTTATAGTGGTCAAAAGCTAATTCCTGAAAAAGCATGGCCGGAAATGATCCATCGCTATGCTGCAGCTACATTAGTAATATTATGTTTTGCTGGGATTGTTTTAATTATTTATAAATATAAACTTCCTCAACAACCCGTATGGATAGCGACTAGTTTGCTTTTTTTACTATTTTTGCAAGGTTTATTAGGAAAATGGACTGTCACCTTGCGACTGCATCCTTTGGTGGTTATGTCTCATTTACTAGGAGGCTTAGCATTATTAAGTCTGCTTTGGCTATTAATTCTACGACTCAACCAGTTACCCATACGACAATCTTTCGGGGAACAAAAATTAAGATCATGGGCAGCATTAGGTTTATTATTGATCGTTATTCAAATTGGTTTAGGTGGTTGGACCAGCGCTAATTATGCCGCATTTGTTTGCCCTGATTTTCCTCGATGCCAGGGACAATGGTGGCCAAGGATGAATTTTTCTGAGGCTTTTCATCTTTGGTTAAGTACTAATATCACCTACGAAGGCGGGATTCTATCGCAAACAGCACGAACCGCCATTCAAATGAGTCACCGCATAATGGCTATCATTACAAGTATCTACCTTGTTTTATTGGTTTATAAACTATTTAAGGTAACGAAAATAAATTTTTTACGTGGCCTTGGGGTTTTATTGTTATTCTTGCTAGTACTACAAATTAGCCTTGGCACTTTAAACATACTATGGATGTTACCCTTACCCATTGCGATGGCTCACAATGCAGTTGCTGCGCTCTTATTATTAACTATCCTTACTTTAAATATTAGCTATATGAAATATAAATTATAAAAAAAACTTAAGATTTTTAAAATCTTCAAACATAAACTCATTACTACTATTTCTTACTCCATTGTTATATTTTTTTTCATTAAAAGAAAAAATGTAAGTAAACTATCTCTTTTTATTTTTAAGATCTTTTCTGAGAAAAGAATAGGTTTATTATCCCCATTTAATTTTTTTTCCTCAGATAACTCTGGTACTTCCTCTGAATTACTCATTAATGTTGTTTGTTGATCAAATTTATTTTTATTAAATTGTTCATTGGCTTCATTGTAGACCTCCCAAAAGTAAATCTCGGAAATTCTTTTAGATGAAATGACACTCTGTTTTTTTATAGAATCATAAGTATTTTTATTAAATAAAAATTTTTTAAATGCTGTCAATAATAACATATATGACCCTTATTACTGTACTCTTAATGGTTAAAAGGGATTAAAATGTCCCTTTTAACCAAGCTTTTTTAATGGCTAACTGATGACATAGAAGAAACAAAATTATGATTTGGAAATAATTCCAAAAATTTACCCAATAACTCCTCCAACTTATGCATTAATTCGCCAAGAATAGATTGACCTTTGCCAAAAAGCCTACCCACAGCTCCTCCTGTATAAGAGCTCGCCTCAGTAATGTTATCTTTAATAAATTTATCTGCCTTATTGATAGCATTAATAAGATCTTCGTGTGAATTGCATTGCTGTTCCAATACGTTATTAATTTCCTTTTCTAAATTTTCTTTTATTTTGTCTTTCCCTTTACTAGGTTTATAAATTTTAATCTCGTCTAAAAGTTTTTCTAATTCGACGAATAAAGGATTTACACTTGGGGTAAAATCTTCTTCGGTATCTTGGTTAGCCTTATATAAAGTTAAATCGTTAATACTTTTTTTTAAAATTTCGAGACTTCCTTCATATTCGTTATTTTTTTTCTCTAGTCCATTTATTTCTTCTTCCGTAAAACTTTTCCACTTAAGTTCATTCAAGTTGCTCAATAAAAAACAGATATTTTGCGTAAGTATATTGTGATCTTCAATTATTTTTTTAGAATATAACCCAGTTTCATGACAGGTATTTTCACAATCGTGTTTAAGTGTTTCAACTTTAGCTTTAAGACTATATAATCGTTTTTTTCGTTTTTCAGTCTCGTTTTTATTTTCCAACTGAACTATTTCATTGTTAAATTTATCTGTGATGTCTTTAAATTTTTTTTCTAAAGGTTCAAATGTATTTGTAGAGTAATGTTGATGTTGTTCAATAGCTGATTTATATTCTTTTTCTCCTTCATCTAATATTTTTTTTAATGAGATAACATCTTGTGTCCCGTATTTTTCTTCTTTTTCTTGATAAGTTTTATACAATGGAGAAAATTTTTCATTCAATAATATATTTAGTTTATCAGATACATTTTCTCCTGTTTGTCTATCATACGCCTGATATAACTCTTCGAAGGCCTTATATTCTACAAATAGTGAGTTATATTTTGTTTTAAAGTGGGATATTGTCTTATTAATTTTATCTTGTTTATAAGCATCCATATTTTTTTCTATGTCATTAGACAAGCTAATTGATAACTTTAAAAAAGTTTCTGTTTCCTTAAGAATTTCATTAATTTTATTTTCTTTAACGCCTATAGCCAGATAAAAAATTTTTCCTTTTCCTTTCTCCTTTAGAAAAGCATCAAAATTATATTTCTTTGCAAAAAAAATTTTCAACTTTTCATCAAATTCAATACATATAAACTTGATTTTTCCGATACCATTATTTAGAACATATAATTTTGTACTTTCTAAATCTGAAGAATAAAGTTCTTGTTTTTTTTCAAGATTTGTATTCGGCAAGATTGGATAAAGCGAATTAACTTGGAGAGTTTCTGGCATAATAACCTCGTTTATTTATTATTTTTATCTTAAATTAAAAATAGTTATTTTTAACGCAAACAAATCTAACATTATTAAATTATTTTTGTCCAGTTATTTTTTTAATTATTATATAAAAAAATTATTTTAATTTAACATTAAAATGTTAATGATTTATTTTTAAATTCTTTGAAACTCTTTCACTAATAGTATTATTCTCGTATAATTTTTTCGACAGAATGAAGGATGTGTGAAAATATAAGGAAAAACATGTTAAAGAATTTTACTACGCACTTACTTAGTAAGACTCTAATTTATTTAGAATTAGGGAAATGGCGTGTCACGAGTTTAATGTTAATTACCGTTTGGGTCGGTATGTCACTCGCTGCTTCAAAACCGGTTTCTTTACAACTAGCTTTATTTACATTATTAGGTATCGGTTTAATAGCCATTTCGGCAGGCTCACTAAATCATTTATTAGAATATCGATTGGATAGCTTAATGACACGGACTGAACGGAGACCCTTACCACAAAAAAAAATCTCTTCTAAGCATGTTTTGCTATTTTCGTTAGCCACTAGTTTATTTGGCTTAGTCATCGTAAGACTATCGAGTAATTTATTAACTTGCTTTTTAAGTTTTTTGAGCTTAATTGTTTATTCATTTATTTATACTTTATATTTAAAAAAACATACTACGCAAAATATCGTCATCGGTGGTTTAGCAGGTGCCACACCTCCTTTGTTGGGTTGGACAGCCGTAACGGGAAATATTGATCCAGGTGGCTTAGTCCTGGTTTTAATTATATTTATTTGGACACCTCCACATTTTTGGTCTTTGGCTATTGCAAAACATACCGATTATGCAAAAAGTAATATACCTATGTTACCAGTGACACACGGTATTGCTTTTACTAAGCAACAAATTTTACTTTATATACTGCTTCTAACTGGAATTAGTTTGTTACCATTCAGCATAGGCATGAGTGGATATTTTTATTTAATTGCTGCTTTATTATTAAATACAGGATTTATAGTTGCAGCGGCTAATTTATTAAAGCAAACTAAACCAACAACAGCGATAAAAACATTTCATTACTCGAATTTTTATTTACTCATGCTTTTTGCATGTTTGTTCATGGACCATTCTTTAATGAGGAATATTTAATGACCTGCCCTGTCTCTAATAAACGATTTTTTACCTTTATCATTTTTGCTATACTCGCTTTAGTCTTAGGTTTAGGTGTTAATTTTTGGCATGCTGCAAAAACACGAGTAACGCTACCCATTGTGGGAACTAGCATCGATCAACCTCAATTAATACCTGAGTTTCATCTAGTAAATGGACTAGGCAAACCATTTACTAACCATAGTTTAAAAGGTCATTTTAGCTTCCTATTTTTTGGTTACACTTATTGTCAAAGTATATGCCCGTTAACAATGGCTATGTTGACGCAACTTTATACAGAATTAAAAGCCGAAAAAACCCCTCTCCCACAAATAATATTTATCACACTCGATCCTAAACGAGATACGCCAAAAGTAGTGGGATCTTATGTTAAAGCCTTTAATCCTAATTTTATCGGCCTTACCGGGCCATTAGCAGGAATCCAGCAATTGAGCAAACAAATGGGTGTAGTGTATATTCAAGCTCAGCAAAGCAAATCTTCGGAAAATAACTACCAAATTGATCATAGCGGGACTTTATATTTAATTAATCCTGAAGCTAAATTGGCAGCTATTTTCTCTCCTCCACATGATGTAGCCAGCATTAAACAAGACTATAAAAACTTAATTAAATAATAATAAAAAGAAAAAATGGATCTTTTTCGTCTATTCTACTGAGAACTAAGGTAGTTTAACGTAAGTTATGGATGGCGTTCATCGTATAACTAGAAAGTTAGCTTAAATGGAGGTAAATTAACCCATAAGCATTCTCATAATAATATGGCTTAGATATTTAAGAAATTACATGAAAAAACAACGTGTTATGGTCGGCCTCTCGGGAGGCGTAGATTCGTCAGTAACTGCTTTACTGCTTAAAGAGCAAGGTTATCTAGTCGAAGGGCTGTTTATGAAAAACTGGGAAGAGGACGACACCGAAGATTACTGCTCTGCCAGTGCTGATATTGCGGATGCACAAGCTATCTGCGATAAATTAGGGATTCCATTACATACTATTAATTTTGCAGCCGAATATTGGAATCGTGTCTTTACACATTTTCTAGCCGAATATCAATTAGGTCGCACACCCAACCCGGACATTCTATGTAATAGGGAAATTAAATTTAAAACTTTTCTTGATTATGCCTTACAATGCGGCGCTGATTTTATTGCCACCGGCCATTATGCAGGAATATCTCGTGAAAATAACACCTATCAATTACTTAAATGTGCCGATAAAAATAAGGATCAAACCTACTTTTTGTATACTTTAGGTCAAAAGCCATTGGCCAAAACTTTATTTCCACTGGCCGATCTTACCAAATCGAAAGTACGACAAATCGCTAATCAAGCAGGTTTTCCTAATGCAACTAAAAAAGATAGTACCGGTATCTGCTTTATTGGTGAACGCAAATTTAAACATTTTTTACAAACCTATCTGCCTGCCCAACCAGGCAAGATTGAAACATTAGCCGGTGAAGTCATTGGAGAACATGATGGCCTAATGTTTTACACCTTAGGTCAACGTCAGGGATTAGGTATCGGAGGGCGGAAAGAAAAATCTGGAGCGCCCTGGTATGTCGCCGATAAACAGCTCACGCGAAATACTTTAATAGTGGTACAAGGTCAAAACCATCCTAAGCTTTTTTCGACCGCCTTGGCCTGTACACAACTGCATTGGATCAACGATTGTCCTCCCAACATCCCATTATATTGCACAGCAAAAACGCGTTTCCGGCAAGTCGAAACACCTTGTCTAATCAAACCTTCAAGCAACGAGAAATATCTAGTAGAATTTGAAATTCCGCAACGAGCGATTACACCTGGTCAATCGGTTGTTTTTTATCAAGGTCAAATCTGCTTAGGAGGCGGAGTCATTGATGCCACTGTCTAGTTCTTGTAATACCCGTTTGATCATTGGCTTAGGCGAAACTGGACTTTCCTGTGCACGTTATTTTACCCGATTAAAATTGCCTTTTACGCTCCTGGATAGTCGTTTAGCTCCGCCAAGATTATCGGAATTTCAAAAAGAATTTCCGCACGCAGCCTATTATTTAGGACCTTTTAATCCGCAACACTTCAAAAATTGTAAAGAGTTGATTGTCAGTCCCGGTGTTGATCTCAACGAGAAAAACATTTGCAGTATCATTAAACGATATAAACTTAAACCTTTTGGTGATATCGAATTATTTGCCCAAAACGCTCGTGCACCTATCATCGCGATTACTGGCAGCAATGCCAAAGGGACTGTAACTAGCTTAGTGGGCAATATGATAGATCAATCAAAGCAAAAGGTTGGAGTGGGAGGGAATATCGGTAAACCGGTATTAGATTTGCTTGATGAACCGATACCTGATTTTTATGTATTAGAAATTTCAAGTTTTCAATTAGAAACCACTTACAGTTTGCGTCCTAAATTAGCGAGCATACTTAATATCAGCCCTGATCATTTAGATCGTCATAAAACCTTAACTGCCTATATCCAAGCAAAGCAACGAATTTATCAAGAATGTGAAATAGCTTTATGGAATCGAGAGGATTCAAATACTTATCCTAAATATAAAGCAAAAAAAATAATCAGTTTTGGTTTAGAACCACTAAAATCTGATTTAAAAGAATTTGGTTTGCAAACCATTAATGAAAAAACCTATTTTGCAAAAGGGAATCAAATTTTATTGCCTGTTGAAAAATTACCTATCAAAGGCCAACATAATTGGACCAATGCCTTGACTGCTTTAACGATAGGTCAGGTGATTGGATTATCCACCTCAGCAATGCTAGTTGCATTAAGTCAATTTAAAGGTTTACCTCACCGCTGCCAGTGGGTTAAAGAGCATAAGGGTGTAACTTGGTATAATGATTCTAAAGCAACCAATGTTGGGGCAACACTCGCCGCGATTAATGGATTAGGCCCAGCCATTTCAGGTAAAATTATTTTAATTGCTGGAGGTTTAGCTAAAGGCGCCAATTTTTCATTGTTAAATGTTCCGATAAAGCGTTATGTTAAAAAAATGATTTTAATTGGTCAAGATGCTGATTTATTAAAAAATTCATTAGAAAAAAGCACAGTCATCGAACTGTCTACTGATATGGCGCAGGCCGTAAAAGTAGCTCATCAAACTGCAACTCAAGGTGATATTGTTCTTTTATCTCCTGCGTGTGCCAGCATGGATATGTTTAAAAATTATGAAGAGCGTGGTGATGTTTTTAGCGGTTTAGCGCGAGGAATCCATTGATATGTCAAAAACCAACAATCCCGATGTGACATCCATCGTTTTGTATGATCGTTGGTTGCTAGTTGTCATTGCTACTTTACTTGCATTCGGTTTATTAATGGTCGCTTCAACCTCAATTGTGATTTCTGAACATCAGTATGGTCAATCTTTCCATTTTTTTTTCCATCAACTTTTTTATTTAATCTTAGGAATCGCCGCTGGAATAATTGTAGTTCAAATAAAAACCCCTTATTGGCAACAAATCAGTCTTGCGTTGTTAATACTCAGTATTGGTTTACTTTTTTTAGTTTTATTACCTGGTATCGGCAGACAAGTTAATGGAAGTATGCGTTGGTTAAGTTTCGGCCCATTTGGGCTACAAGTGTCTGAATTTGTCAAATTGACCATGATTGTTTATCTGGCTGGTTATTTAGTACGCCAAGAAAAACAGGTGCAAAATCAAATTCGTGGCTTTCTCAAGCCATTAATGGTTCTTGTGGTCATTACTTTTTTACTCTTACGCGAACCTGATTTTGGTGCCGCCACAGTGATATTGGTCACTAGTTTAGGAATGTTATTTTTAGCGGGCGTACGAATTTGGCAATTTATTGTTTTGTTAACCGGCGTAGCAGTTATTTTAGGTATCTTAGCGGTTAGTTCACCCTATCGTTTAGCACGTCTGACCACTTTTCTTAATCCCTGGGCTAACCAATTTGATTCAGGCTATCAATTAACTCAATCATTAATTGCTTTTGGTCGTGGAGGTTGGTTTGGCGTGGGACTGGGTGAAAGCATACAAAAGTTATTTTATCTTCCTGAAGCGCACACAGATTTTTTATTTGCCGTACTTACCGAAGAACTAGGCTTGATCGGCGGGTTATTTATGATTCTATTATTTTCACTATTAGTGTGGCGAGCATTATATATAGGCTATCGTTGTTTTAGTATTGGCCAACGTTTCTCAGCTTATCTTGCCTATGGCATAGGTTTAAACATTGCTTTACAAGTCATGATTAATATTGGTGTCAATACCGGCGTATTACCCACAAAAGGTTTAACATTACCTCTCATGAGCTATGGAGGAAGCAGTTTACTCATGATTTGCATCATGCTGGCTTTATTGTTGCGTATCGATCATGAATATCGCTTAGTCCAGTTTGGATTTAGAATCTATGATTAAAATGTTGTCTTATCCTTTCCGCACCATAAAAAATAGGATCAGTTATCTTTATGCCCTAATTCTAAGTCGTTTCCAAATAGAACCTTCTAAAATACAACGGGTTGTATATCACTTACCTTGGTATTTAAGACTCTCACAACACCATTTAGGATGCTATCTTAGAAAGATACATAGAAAAAATCGTTTAAAAAATTATCCTCAATTGGCCTGTATTCCTAGTGATACAATGGGTCAAGCGATAGTACTTAACGGTCTTTACGAAGAAGAATTCTTAATCAGTTTTGAAATAATTTTTAAACACTATTTAGAAAAATTTAAACAACAAACCTTAATAGATGTTGGTGCAAACATTGGCAATCATGCACTGTTTTTTTCACGATACTTTAAAGAAATTATTGCCTGCGAACCTAATCCAACGGCTTTAAAATTACTGGACACCAACATTTTTTTAAATCAAACAAAAAATATTCATGTTATTCCCGTAGGTTTAAGTAATGAATCTGACACTCTTCCTTTTTTTGAAGACCCAGAAAACCTAGGTGGCTCTGGGTTTAATCTTAAAAATTATCACTCAATTTCTAAACAAAAACTTAATTTAGAAAAAGGTGATACGATTTTATCTCGGGATTTTAAATCTTCCTCAATCGGTGTAATAAAACTCGATATTGAAGGGCTTGAACTACATGCCATACAGGGACTAAAGCAAACTTTAATTCGCCATCAACCTATTATTTTCTTTGAAGCACATACTTCCCAAGGGGAAATGGGTTCTCAAGCCATTTTTGACTATTTGACTCAACTTAATTATACCTATTTTTACACCCTTGAACGAAAAAAACGCACTACAAGCTTAATAGGCTTTTTTACAAGACTTCTAAAAGGCTATGAAATCATTATAAGTCCACTCTCTAAACCAGAAAACCGATTTTATTCTCTCATAATAGCAAAAACCACTTCTTTAGAATAAAAGCTTTAAAAAACTGAACTAGTTGAGCCTATACACAACTAATGCCACAATATGCTTCCTTACTCCATAATATAGGTTCTTAGTCATGAAAATCCCTTTTGTTGACCATCAAATGGGACGTATACAGCACCTTCATTTCGTAGGAATTGGCGGTGCTGGCATGGGTGGTATTGCTGAAATCTTGTTAAATGAAGGTTACATTATTTCGGGTTCTGATCTTCAAGAAAATGCCATGACTCAACACCTGAGAAAATTAGGCACTGAAATCCAACTGGGTCATCACGAAAAACATATAAGTGATGCCGATGTAATTGTTTATTCTAGTGCTGTCTCCCCCGATAATGTAGAAATTGTGGCCGCTCGTAATGCGCTGATACCCGTCGTTCCAAGAGCCTTGATGCTCGCTGAATTGATGCGTTTTCGTTATAGCGTTGCCGTTGCGGGAACACACGGAAAAACAACCACAACGAGTTTAGTGGCAAGCTTACTAGGAGAAGGGGGATTAGATCCAACGTTTATTATTGGCGGCAAATTGAATAGCACCAGTACACATGCACGTTTAGGCGCTGGCCGTTATTTAGTCGCTGAAGCTGATGAAAGTGATGCTTCTTTTCTTTATTTAAAACCCATGATTGCTATTGTGACTAATATCGATATGGATCATATGGGAACTTATGGCGGGAATTTTCAGCAATTAAAAAAAAGCTTTTTGGAATTTTTATGGCATTTACCTTTTTATGGTTTAGCCATTATGTGCTGTGATGATCCATTTGTTCGATCGATCTTACCTGATATTATGCGTCCTATTATAACCTATGGATTTAGTGAAGATGCTGATATTCGTATCACTTCTTTTCAACAAAAAGGGATTAAAAATTACTATACCGTCAATCGGCCGAAGAAAAAACCGCTCGATATAACTTTAAACCTCCCTGGCGAACACAATGCTTTAAATTCATTAGCCGCTATTGCTGTTGCTTCAGAACTCGGCATTAAAGACGACGTGATACTGGGCGCTTTATCTCATTTCAGCGGTGTCGATCGACGTTTTCAAATATTAGGAAAACTGAAATGCAGACAAGGGCATGCTTTATTGATAGATGATTATGGGCATCATCCGCGTGAGATTGCTGCTACTTTAAAAGCCATTCGTAGCGCATGGCCTGATCGACGTTTAGTCATGACTTACCAACCGCATCGTTATACTCGAACACGCGATTTGTTTGCCGATTTTGTAGAAATTTTATCTGAAGTTGATTGTTTACTATTGCTAAATGTTTACTCAGCTGGAGAAACACCCATACCTGGCGCGGATAGCGCCGATTTATTAAAATCAATACGTTTAAATAATCAATCAAGTCCTATCCATATCGAAGATAAAGAAAATCTTAGTCAAACTTTAGATGAAGTTATTCAGGACGGTGATGTACTGCTATTACAAGGTGCAGGCGATATTAGCAGTATTGCACAAAAACTCGCTCTCTCAATTGATAATGAGTAATTAATGCAAAATTTACGCGGTCAACTTATAGAAAACGCAACACTGGCCGAGTATTCTTCATGGCAAGTCGGTGGCAAGGCAGGTCGTCTGTATAAACCTGCAGATATGAATGATCTAATTCACTTTATTAAACAGTTACCTCAACAAGAATCCTTGATTTTTTTAGGCTTGGGAAGCAATACCCTGATACGTGATGGTGGCATCAAAGGTACTGTTGTTGTCACACAAGGTGCACTAAAAAAATTAAAAAGTATCGATGCTGTGACACTTTACGCAGAAGCAGGAGTCGCTTCGCCAGCCTTTGCTCGATTTTCAGCAAGAAAAAATTTAAGTGGCGCTGAATTTTTAGCCGGTATTCCGGGTACTATTGGTGGCGCTTTAGTCATGAATGCAGGATGCGATGGCTCCGAAACCTGGAATATAGTCAAGTCAGTCCTTACTATTAATCGTCAAGGCGAAAAAAAAATTCGTTATCCTAATGAATATGAAATTGCTTATCGGAGTGTCAGCGGATTTGCAGATGAATTTTATTTGGCGGCTGAATTTGAATTAAAAGCAGGTAATAAAGAAAAAGCATTAAGTAAGATTCGCTCTTTACTTAAATATCGTGCAGACACTCAGCCTACTAACGAACCAAATTGCGGCTCGGTGTTTCGCAATCCTCCTGGTGATTATGCAGCTCGCTTGATCGAAGCGTGTGGACTTAAAGGTTTAACTATTGGTGATGCTACAATATCGCACAAGCATGCTAATTTTATTATTAATAATGGTCATGCCAGCGCTACTGATATTGAAGCCTTAATCGAAAAAATTGCTGAATGCGTTTTTCACAAATTTCATATCCGCTTAATACCAGAAGTGCGTATTATCGGTGAAGCTTAGTATAACTCACATTCAGATCCTACATTCCTCAACTACAAAGAGAATTCGCTATTATTATTTATCCAATTCATTTTAAAAAAAATTTTTACTAAAGAATCTTCAAATGGTCAAAAAATTTTAAGACACACAAATTGAGTCATAGTCTATAAAATTACACAAAGCACTTCTTGCAAAAAGCGTAGAAATCAAAAATTAATTGAGATGTTGATTTAAAAAATCAAGCAGAATATTTGTCACAGTTTCAGGTTGCTCTTGGTTAGAAATATGACCCGCATTTTTAATGATTTTATGTTTACAGCCCAATATTTTTGCCATTTGCTCACCTTCTTGGGGTGGACGGGGTTTATCTTGTTCTCCAGTAATGATCAACGATGGCGCATTAATTTTTTCAAGGAAAGCTAAACGATCTGTTCTTCCAAAAATAATTCGTCCTAAAGGAACTATACTACGAAGTATTCTTTCTGTTGAAAGGTTGGATAAATAATTGCGTAATTTTTTTATTCTAGGTGATGAGGATGCCTGCGTATAAAATTGTTCTACAATATAATCTAGCAACTTCGGAACAATAGTTCCATTTTGTTCTATCGAATTTAATACATTAAAATATTCATCATGTGCTGGTTGTTTTTCTGCACCCATAAAGCTATCCATCATTACCAATGCTTTTACCTTAGTAGGTGCGGCTATTGCCATTTCTGCTGCCCACATTCCTCCCACAGATAAACCTATAATGGCAAATTCTTTAATATCTAATTGTTGCATTAATGCCAGATGATCTTGAGCCAAATCTTGAAGAGACATACAATTTTTTGGTAATTCATCTGATTGGCCATGCCCCCATAAGTCAGTAGCAATTACACGATAATGTTGAGTTAACTTGGCCATTTGGGGTTGCCACATAGTATGATCAAAAAGATAACTATGGCCTAACAACAATGGAAATCCTTTTCCTTGATCAAGGTAAAATAATTTACTTCGTTGTATATTTTTATATATCATAATTCTCCCTTGTTAATTTAACTTCGCTATCTTAATTCGTTCATTCAAAGATGAAACTCCTGCTTAAACTACTTTGTCATTGCTGCAACGAACTTTGCGTCAACAACATGCGCATCTAAAAACATGCTCACGAATGATAAGAACAGGATGAAAACTTTGCACTGTAATGCTCTACAAGAAAATATTCTGATGAAAAACAAGCCTTACTCAATCCCCAAGGTCGTTGATAAAGTCTATACGCATGATTGATAAAATCAATAAAGGAACGTTCACAATTAACTATCCAAAAGATATAATGCTATGAAGTTTGTAAATCTTTAAAAACAATAAGATTATAATAAGGAATTATTTTTATGAATTTTAACAAAAAAATTTTTTATATCTAGTTCTTTTATGTTTCCCTAACTTGTCTTTTTTGCCTTTAAAGCAAGAAAATTTTTTAGTGATAACAGATATTCATTTAAGTTCGATATCAAAACATGTCATGGATATTAATCCAAGCAAGGGTAAACTAGAAAATGACTTGGATCTTGTTAGTTTTAAAAAATTATTGAAAATCCTCAACGAAAATATCAAAAAGGGTAATATTAGTCAGCCAAAATTTATTCTATGTTTAGGTGATCTAGTAGGCCATTTGCGTACTACAACCAAAGGAGTAATACAAGATGAAATAATTGTTTTTAATGCGCTAAAAAAAAATTTCCCTAAAGTACCTATTTTTTATGTTTTCGGAAATAAAGATTCACTAGCCATTGACTATGGTCCTTTTAGTGTAATCAATCTACCAAAAAAAGATGTTAGTCCTTATGAAATTGCGCAATCTCGAGCCAGCTGGAAAAATGGTTTTTTATCTAGTGGTAAGATTTGCCAATCTGATAGAAAGGAAACTAATTTTCCTTGTTTGCTTCAAATAGAAAAGACACAGGGTTATTATTCAGCGTACCTTGCGCCAAAACTTCGATTAATTGCTTTAAACTCGGTTCTTTTTTCAGTACTTCGGAAACAAGTGACAGAGCAAGACGCCTCAAAACAATTACAATGGCTTAAATCTCAATTAGAATGCGCAAAAGTATCCCAAGAATCGGTTTTACTCGCTATGCATATACCTCCTGGTAAAAACGTTTATGATAATTCTTCGTTTTGGCTCCCTAAAGAAGAAGCTATTTTTTTTAAAATAATATCAAGATACCACGATAGAATCATAGGAATATTAGTCGCTCATACCCACGCTGAAGAGCTAAAAATTATTAAAGATGTCTCTAATAAAAACATTAATGGTGTTTATTTTACTGCGGCATCGACTACACATGGTAATGCCCCATCGGTGAAGATATTTTATTTTGATAAAAATAGTTCAAAAACGTGGCAACTTAGAAAGTTTGAGACATTTCACTTTTATATCAATAATAAAAATCAACTTTTATTCTCTAAGCTTTATGGTTATAACGCTTATTATTGTACTAAAAATCCTGCAGAAGGGATTTTTCAATGCCTAAACAACATTACTCCAGAAAAAATGAAAACATATTTTAGCGCCGGAAACCCAAACTTTTCCAGTAACATAAAATTTCCTGATGATATTGTTATTACCCTGCAACCTGAAAAAGAAGATTTTAATTGAATGCCGATATATCACCTTAGGTTTTAAATCAATTCGACGATAAAGTTAAATTAATCGTTTGAGATAAAAAATGGGTAGTTTGTAAATCTTCAACTAATTAATTTGCGCTATTTTCAGATTCATAAATCTTGTAATTGCTTATTCATCAGTGCAAATGATTCTTCCTCAGCTTGGTCTCTGACTAAGCAGTATTGAGATAGATAAAGCATCAATATACTAAAAGGAAGGATTACTAACATACCCAACGGAAATTTTAGCCAAGCTACGCCACCAAAGGGGCCTAAATAAGAAAGTAATAATAAAATGGTTAAATAAGAAAAAAACCAAAATAAACTAAAATTATTGATCCAAAAACGACGTTTTTGATAACACAGATAGATAATAAAACCCACTAAAATAGCAATATAAAGTTTCCATATCACCGAAAAACCGCACCAATAAAGCATTAAATTAGCTACATAGAATGCAATATGACAAATAATTAAACTCGCGGATAATCTGAACGGACGATGTTGCCCGGGTTGCATTTTACGTAATGCTAACAAACAAAGCGGGCCTATTCCATATGAAAGTATGCTTGCTGAGGATAAAAAAGCAACCATTTTTTGCCAACCGGGAAACGGCAAAAAAGCACAAATTCCAACGAAAAAATTTGCATATAGCGTAACATACGGGATTTGATAACGATTGAGTTTTAAAAAATATGGAGGTAAATGTTTATTTAATGCCATACCATATAAAATTCGCGATGTAGCAGCAGTATAGACTAAGGTCGTTCCTAAAGGCGAAAAAGCAGCATCAAATAACAATAATACAGCAACCACGCTAAGGCCTAACAACAAGCTTAAACCTACCAAAGGGCCACTATCGCCTGGGAAACTTAACTGATGCCAGCCTTGTTGCAAATAAGTTTGCGGAACTGCCATTAAAAAACTTAACTGCAACATAAAATAGAGAATAAATCCAACTAAAACAGCACCTAAAATAGCAATAGGAATACTTTTTTGTGGATTTTTAACTTCCCCTGCTAGCATCAACCCATTTTGAAAACCGGTAAATGCAAAGGCTATACCACCCGCAGATAAAGCTGAAAATATATCTATCCAGCTAGCTTTATTAGTTAAATCCAAGGTGATGTTTTGCAAAGTAGGCGAAACATGTATTAAAGCAACAATAGCAATTGACGGTAAAAGAAATTTCGCAATGCTCGCATATTTATTACATTCTGCTAAGAATTTAATTCCATAGCTGTTCAGCAGCACAATAAAAAACATGATCACTACTGCTACAAAATATCCCGTATGTGACAACTTAAAATAACCCCCTTCTTTACTTAACAAAAAAGGGAAAAAATGACTGCTATATTGCAAAATGGCCTGGATTTCTATCGGCGTCATAACCACATAGGCAAGCCATGTGATCCAAGAAAATAAAAACCCCACTTCCCTGCCATGTGTATAAGTCGGATAATTAGACAACCCTCCAGAAATCGGCAGCATCGTCCCCAATTCGCATAACGGCAGGGCTATGAATAACATAAAAATTGCCGCTATCATCCAACTAATGAGTGCATTCGGCCCAGCCATCTGAGCACCTATAAAAGGCGTAAATAGCCATGCCGAACCAATCATACCGCCCGCAGCAGCAATTAAGATATTAGTGGTGGAGATATCACGCTTTAACAATTTTTTAAATTCCTAAGTAAAAAATTCTATTTTTAAATAAATATATTCATTGTAGCAATTTTTATATTTAATTCTTGATAGGGATTAAAAAATAAAACTCGTTCAAGAACTTCTCAAAAGTTTAATCTTGACTTATAATCGATTTTACTTTCAAACTAAAATAGTTAAACCTTTGATGCTATCACAAGTGACTTATATTTGGATGGATGGCTCTAAGCCGGTGCAAAAGCTACGATGCAAAATCCGGATCTTAAAACTTGATCCTAAAGCTGTCGCTTTACAAGATTTCCCTGATTGGAGTTTTGATGGTTCTTCCACTTACCAATCGAGTGGAAAATGTTCTGATCTTATTTTAAAACCCGTTGTTTCTTTCCCCGATCCAATTTTAGGAAAAGGGAATTACCTTTTGTTATGTGAAGTATTTAATATTAATAACACACCTCATCTTAGCAACACGCGTGCTCTACTTCGTTATTTCATGGAAAACGGTGGGAAAGCACAACAATGTTGGATAGGATTTGAGCAAGAATATACATTATTTCGCGGAATGCGTCCTTTAGGTTGGCCAGAATCTGGCTACCCTGCTCCGCAAGGACCTTTCTATTGTGGTGTAGGAGCTGATGAGACTTTTGGCAGGTCACTTGTAGAAGAACACACTCAGGCTTGTTTACACGCAGGGCTCATGCTTTTTGGTGTCAATGCAGAAGTGATGCCTGGCCAATGGGAATTTCAAATAGGTTATCGGGGTATCCATTCAGAATCGGCTGATCCATTAACTGTTTCAGATCATCTTTGGCTAGCCCGTTGGTTATTATATCGATTAGGTGAAAAATTTAATATTAATGCCAGTTTAGATCCAAAGCCTGTAAAAGGCGACTGGAATGGCGCAGGAAAGCACACAAATTTTTCAACCAAAGCCATGCGTAATAAGAAGAATGGAATGCAAGCTATTTATGCCGCTATAGAAGCGTTAAAAAAGCACCACACAGAACATATTAACTATTATGGTTATCGTTTAGAAGAACGTTTAACGGGCACACATGAAACCGCACCCATTCAGCATTTTTCTTCAGGTATAGCCAATCGAAATGCATCTATCCGCATTCCAAATTCAGTTGCCGAAAAAGGATACGGGTATATTGAAGATAGACGCCCGGGAGCCAATGCCGATCCTTATCAAGTTTCAGCTAAATTATTAGAAACTATTTGCAAAATAAAACCCTCTGTCCTTATAAAATAAATTTTGACATAGGAACCTACTAAAAAAATAAATTTCCTAAACTAAAATTAAACTAGAAGAAACTAATGCTTCTTTTTTCCCTTTAAAATAAGATTGATGTTTAACGATAATATTTTTTAACATGCATGATACTCATAATAAATTCCTGAGCATCATTTTAATAATAGATTATTAACCAAAGCAGCTTACTCTATTTAATTGTTACTTATAATTTTCAGTTAACCTTCTAAAACCTTTCGTTGTTTTTCGAACAACTGATTTATCCCTTTCTCGGCTACTGCTAACATTTGTTCCAATTGCAGCTTCGAAAAAGCATTTTTTTCAGCTGTAGCTTGTACTTCCAATACACCACCTTGCTCTGTCATTATGACATTCATATCTGTTTCAGCTTGGGAATCTTCGGCATAATCAAGATCTAAGATCACTTGTCCACGGTAGATTCCTACTGATACCGCAGCAACAAGAAACCGTAGTGGATCATGTGTCAATTCGCCTTTTTGTTTCATTAGGTTTAAAGCATCTTTCAATGCTACACTCGCACCGGTAATAGCGGCGGTTCGAGTTCCCCCATCGGCTTGAATCACGTCACAATCTAAAAAAATAGTATTTTCACCTAACTTTTTCATATCCACACTTACACGTAAAACACGACCGATTAAACGCTGAATTTCTAAACTTCGACCGGTTTGCTTACCTCTACTCGCCTCTCGTTCAGAACGAGTATGTGTTGCACGAGGTAACATTCCATATTCTGCCGTAATCCAACCTTGGTCTGAACCTTTTAAAAATTTTGGCACGCCAGGAACCACACTGGCTGTACAAATTACTTTTGTATTACCAAATGCTACCAACACCGAACCTTCAGCATAATCTGTATAGGAGCGGGTCAAATTGATGACTCGAAGCTCGTCAAAAGCACGTTGTGTCGCACGCATGATTACTTTCCTTTTATAAAACTAGATTTTATTTGCAGAGTGATTAAAATAGAACCCGGAAGGCATTATACTTTTTAACCTGAAAAATACCATGACCAATAGCATGACGGCTTTTGCCAGAAAAGAAAAACAAGCCGAATGGGGTCAAGCTGCTTGGGAAGTTCGTAGTGTCAATCATCGTTATTTAGAAATCGTTCTCTCTCTACCTGATACCTTTAGTCATCTAGAGCCCTTAATCCGAAAACAAATGCAAGCTCGCTTACAGCGCGGCAGAATAGAAGCAAAGTTGCGGTATAAACCCTACATCAATAAAACGATGCCGATTGAGATCGATGAAGAATTAACTCAATCTCTTATCGGTTCCTATAAGAAAATTGCGCATCTTGCCCATACCGACACGCCTTTAAATCCTGGAGAATTATTGCGTTGGCCGCAATTACTCAAATTCCCGGAATTAAATACTGATGTAATACAGCCCGAATTAATGAGCTTATTTTCTGAAACCTTAGACGATTTTTGTAAAGTACGTAGCATTGAGGGTAATGCTATTCTTGAGTTATTAAATCAACGTTTGATTAAACTTACAAATCTTACTCAACACATTCAAGCTCAATTACCGCATATTTTAAATTTGCAACGAAAAAAACTTCTGGCTCGATTAAATGAAATTAAAACCAGTTTAGACCCTAATCGTTTAGAACAGGAAATGTTATTATTTGCTCAGAAGACAGATGTCGCAGAAGAACTGGATCGTCTACAGATCCACCTGCATGAGTTTAAGAATTTATTAGCGAAAACCCAAGCTCAAGGTAAACAACTTGATTTTTTATTACAAGAATTGAATCGTGAGGCAAACACCTTAGCGTCTAAATCACCAAATGCTGAACTGACCTTATCCGTGGTTAACATCAAGGTTTTGATAGAGGAAATGCGCGAACAAGTGCAAAATATCGAGTAAAATTATGAATATACCAGGAACACTTTATATTATATCAGCACCTTCAGGTGGTGGAAAAACTAGTCTTGTTAATGCACTGTTAGAATCTGTCTCTAACTTAGAAGTTTCGATTTCCTATACTACACGACCGCCGCGACCAGGGGAAAAAGAAGATGTGGATTATCACTTCATTGATCAAACAGAATTTAAACAACTTATTCAAAAAAAATCTTTGTTAGAACATGCTATCGTTTTCGGTCATTATTATGGTACTTCGCTCGATTGGGTAACAAAAAAAATTGAAGCAGGCATCGATATTATCCTTGAAATTGATTGGCAAGGAGCGCAGCAAATTAGAAAAAAAATGCCCGAATCCATTGGAATATTTATTATTCCTCCTTCCTGGGAGGTATTAGAAAAAAGATTGCATCTTAGGGCACAAGATAAGAAAAACGTCATAAAAAAACGCATGGCTGACGCAAAAGCTGAATTAACTCATTATGATGAATATGATTATTTAATTGTGAACGAAAACTTTTCGAATGCTCTCGCCGATTTGAGTGCTATCTTACGCGTAAGACGTTTACGCTGTAGTATACAAAAAAAAGAACTCGCACCTCTTTTAAAAACCTTGTTAACTTAATCTTTTAATTAACTGACTCAACTAAATAGACTAAAAACAACATTATTAAAACTTATAAAGAATATTTATGTTAAAAAAAATACTCTGTGGTTTATTCTTATTCAACATTTGCCATATATCCACCAGTTTAGCAATTAGCAACTCCAATACTTGTCCAACAATACAAGTTTGTTTTACGCCTGGCCAAAATTGTACGGCTGAAATAACGGATGTAATCGATGCCGCTAAACAATCAATTTTTGTTCAAGCCTACAGCTTTACTTCTGCACCCATTGCTACTCATTTGGTTGCAGCAAAAAAACGCGGAGTAAAGGTCAATGTAATATTGGATAAAAGTCAAAAAACGCAAAGATATAGTGCTTTCCGTTTTTTAGTTAACCAACATATTCCTTGCTGGATAGATTACAAGCCCGCCATTGCGCATAATAAAATCATGATCATTGATGAGAAAGAAGTTATTACAGGTTCATTTAATTTTACTCAAGCAGCACAAAATAGAAATGCAGAAAATTTATTAATCATCTATGATAAGACATTAGCGACTATTTATTTAAAAAATTGGAACCGCCGTAGAGCCTTCTCAATGTATCTTGATCCACAAATCTCAATCACCTAGATTTTTTATTAAATTAATACGCTTTAAAAAATTTAATTGGCAACTACGCAAATTTAATACTCGCACGTATCTGGCCTACTGTGGATTTGTTGCCTGTGCCACCCATCGCAAGTACACCGCCGTTTTCACCAACTAGTTGATCTTCTCCAAAACTGTAATCTTTGTTTTGGAATATCGCAACGCCAACATCAAACCATTGACTTATATTCATGAGATAATCTACGTAAATACGTTGACTCGGTAAAATTCCTGCTAAGTGTTTGGTTGCTTGATAACCTACCGCTAGTCTGGTTTGGTTTGCGATAGCTGGAAAAGTCAAACCTAATTCGAAACCCCATAATTTTGGCTTTTTGAACGTAAGTGCAGATAACACATCAGGTGGAAATGGAACAGGAAAAGCTAAAAATAATGGTTTTCTAAAACTTCGGGTAGTTGCCAAATAATGTCCATTAAAGTCCAACGGCCCCCATTGAAATTCCGCACTAATATTATAAGCTGGAGCTTTTTGATCGGGTAATCCAGGAACATTATTAGTTGCAACCTCCACATTAGTATTTGTATAATATGAGGATAAAAAATTAGTGTCGGTAATACTAGCAATATATCCAGCATCTATATTAAAACTACTAATACAATCAGAGTAAGTGTATCCTAAATTTACACCTCCATTTTGTATGCGGCGCGTCGAGCCCCCATCACTCAAGTGAGGTTGTCCTGCAAAAGTATACACTGAACCATATAACCCACTAGGCATAGTAAAACCAAACTGGGCGGTGCTTGCATTGATTTCACTCAGCAATTGCGTGGGATTTTCACTGCTTATAAAACTATAAGGATCATAGTGACCAAAAGGCACATATTCTTTACCTACACGTAAATAAACTGGCGAAACATTAAAATGCTGTAAAGTTGCATAAGCGGTATCGAGATTAATTCTACTTATTGGTCGATAGATTAAAAATGAATTGGGTATTTCATAAATACCTTGTGCACCTGCCACGGCAGACATTGAGGTGTAAACCAATGACATATTAGCGTTCATCCAATTGTTTACTCGAGTATCTATAATATAAATTGGCGTTATTCAATAAGAGATTACTCGCTCTACCACTTGTACCGATACGAATAGGATTTGCTTGGGGGGGAGATTTACAAATGGTTAATTAAAGAAAGGATTAGTAACCACAAAAACCGGGGGCGTATTGGTTATATAGGCATCGGTGTTCATCCAACCGCTTAGATTTATTCGACACTTCCAACCACAGGGTTGATCAAACCCACCCGGTTGATTTCTACCCAATAGCCATTCCATCTTATTGATTTGCGCCCGTAAAATCTCTTGTTCATAAGCGCTATCTCTGACATAGATTCCGGTAGCTAAAGCAGGGCCACTCATTCCTAAAATTAACAAGGGGAAAATAACCACCTTGAGTCGCATACTATATCCCTATAAAAATTTATCCGTTCTTAAGCTTAACAACTCTTAGTCTATATCTCAAATAATTAGACCTATCCATTTAATATCGCATCGCCTGATAAATCACTTACAGTATGAGCTTGATGATCCTGAGCCAATAATAAGTACATGGCAGGCACAACAAACAAAGTAAATAATGTGCCGATAGAAATACCAGAAGCAATAACTAAACCAATATTAAAGCGACTGATTGCACCCGCACCAGAGGCTAAAATTAACGGAATAACCCCTAAGACCATTGACGCGGTAGTCATTAAGATAGGTCTAAGCCGAATTCCGGCAGCCATTTGTATTGCTTCTTGTTTTTTATGGCCTTCTTGTTGCAAATCATTTGCAAATTGCACAATCAAAATCCCATGTTTACTAATTAAGCCTATTAATGTCACCAAACCCACTTCAGTATAAATATTTAAACTTGCTCCACCTACTCCCAAACTGATAAAGATAAGTGCACCACAAATTGACATGGGTACACTGATTAAAATAATTAATGGATCCCGAAAACTTTCGAATTGGGCTGCCAAACAAAGAAAAATAATAATTAACGCTAAGAAAAAGGTTAAAATCAAAGCACTGCTTTCTTGCTGATATTGGCGTGATTGAGCTGCATAATCCATATTGTAGTTTTCCGGAAATATTTTTTTAGCTATTTTTTGCAAACCTTGTAATGCATCTCCCATAGTAACACCCGGAAAAGCAACCGCTGAAATAGTTGCCGAATTAAGTTGCTGGAAATGATTAATCGATTCAGGCACCACAATAGTTTTTAAACGCGCGATCGTCGATAAAGGGATCACTGAGCCCTGGGGAATCTTTAAATAATAATTCAGTAATTGATCCGCATTTAAACGCGAACCTCGCATCATTTGCGGAATAACTTGGTAAGATCGACCATCAAAATTAAAATAATTAATGTAATTCTCACTCATCGCAGAAGCTAATAAATCCCCCACATCTGCCATCGTTAAGCCCAGTTGTGCTGCTTTATCACGATCGAGTTGTATTGCTGATTGAGGTTTATCTAATTTAAGATCGCTATCTAAATAAACAAAGAGACCACTCTTACGCGCTTCGTCTAATAATGCTTGAGAAATGTCATTCAATTTTACATAATCATCCGTAGTAGTAATAACAAATTGCACAGGTAATCCACTACCTCCGCCGGGTAAAGAGGGCTTTTGAAAAGCAGCCACTCGTGCTCCAGCTATGCCATCAAATAAATGTTGTATCTGTGGTTGGAGTTGATTAGTCGTGCGTTTACGTTCATTCCATGGTTTAAAGACCATTCCACCAATACTGGTATTAAGTCCATTAACTCCATCTAATTGAAAAACATGATCGGTTTCAGGATAAGATTCAAAAATTTTAAATACTTGATTGGAATATAATTGTGTTTGCTGCAAAGTCGCATTAGGTGCAGCAGTTAATAAGCTGATAATAAGTCCTTGATCTTCTTGAGGGGCTAGCTCATTTTTAGAAGTTGCATACAAAAAATAAATGCTACTTAAAATAATTAATGCAAATACTATGGTCACTTGAACATTCTTTAATGAACCTTGCAAAAGATGTTCATAATAATCACGTAATTTATCGAATTTTTCATCGATAAAACCAACAAAACCTCTGTGTTGATCCTTAACACTTGGTTTTAAGGAGAGAGCGCACATCATGGGAGAAAGTGTTAAGGCGATAATAGCAGAAATTCCAACCGCTCCTGCTAATGTGAAAGCAAACTCAGTAAATAAGGCGCCGGTTAATCCCCCCATAAAACCTATTGGTACATAAACTGCAATTAAAACCACAGAAATTGAAATAATAGGAATAGCTAACTCGCGTGCACCTTTAATAGCCGCTTCGACAGGTGATTGATCCGATTCGATATGCCGATAAATATTTTCTACAATAATAATTGCATCATCGACAACCAAACCTATGGCTAATACCAAGGCTAACAAAGTGAGTAAATTGATTGTATAACCCAGTAACAACATAATAAAAAATGTCCCTATTAAGGATAGGGGCATAGCAATCACTGGAATAATTACTGAGCGAAGAGAACCCAAAAATAAAAAGATAACTAACGTAACAATCACTAAGGCTTCTATCAAACTGGTCATCACCTCATGGATAGAACTATTGATATAACGACTTTCGTCGTACACAATCTTTCCACTTAAGCCCTGTGGTAGCTGTGCAGTAATATCTGGCATCGCTTTTCGGATATTTTTTATAACGGAAAGCACGTTTGCCGTCGGCGCTACTTTGATCCCTATATAAACCGCGGGTTTATTATCGAATTTTACAGAGGTATCATAACTTTGCGAACCTAAAGTCACTTTGGCAACATCTCTTAAACGTATAATGGCGCCATTTTGTGCTTTGACAATTAAGTTCTGAAATTGTTCCACGTTGTTTAATCCTGTATTTACGGTTAGATCGACTGTAACCATATCCCCTTTAGTACGTCCAACAGCAGCAATAAAATCATTGTTAGCTAATGCATTGGCTACATCATCAGCACCTAAACCATAGGAAGCTAATTTGGCTGGATCTAACCAAGCACGAAGTGAAAATAAATGCTGTCCAACGATTTCGGCTTGCTGAACACCTTTTACAGCTTGTAATTTCGGTTGTACCACTCGAATCAAATAATCGGTAATTTGATTGCTGGCTAACTTGGGACTATAAAAACCGATATACATGGAGTCGATCGTTTCACCAATCGCTATATTTAATGTCGGTTGTTGAGATTGCTTAGGCAATTGATTGATAACAGCATTAACTTTGGTATTAATTTCAGTTAATGCTTTATTCGGATCGTAATTTAGTAACAAATTAGCTTGTATCGAACTACTGCCTTGTGTACTACTTGAAGTTAAATAATCAATACCTTGCGCCTGTGCAATAGAATTTTCTAAAGGGGTAGTGATAAATCCAGCAATTAAAGCAGGATCAGCACCAGTATATACTGTAGAAACAGTTATCACTGCATTCTCAGTATAAGGATATTGTCGAACCTGCAGTAAAGTTAACGAACGTATTCCTAGCACCAAGATTAATAAACTAATCACTGTTGCTAACACGGGTCGCTGAATAAAAATATCCGTAAAGCGCATAAAAACAGCTATCCTTAAACTAAAACAAGCTCATTTTATTAAAAAAAATGGCTTATACAACTTTCCTGTCGTTTCATTATTCATCAATAGCTATCGGTGCAGGATTATTATTCGGCACCACAGAATTATTAATCACTACATTACTGCCATTCTTAAGTTTGAGTTGTCCGCTAGTAACCACCATTTCACCTTCTTTTAAACCATCCAAAATAGCAATTTGATCGCCGCGTTTTTCTCCGGTTGTCACAAAAGTTTGTAGTACGCTAAGTTGTGGTTTTCCATTTTTATCTTTTCCTTTTTGTTGCACGATATAAGCTATCTCTCCATAAGGATTAAAGCTGATTGCTGTTTGTGGCAAAGTTAAGTATTGTTTTATTGGGTTGGTATGCACTTCGGCTGAAACAAACATACCAGGATATATTTCAGACTGTGGATTTGCGATGGTCGCCTCAATCTGCACATTCCGTGTATTAACATCCACAATAGGATTGATGGTAGTCACTTTTCCAGTAAAAATTTTATCTGGATAGGTGTCTGTTTTAATGTTAACTATAGACCCTATATGTAATTGCGCTAACTTTTGCTGTGGAATAAAAAAATCAGCATAAAGTGGATTTAAAGCTTGCAAAGTAACGACTTGATCACCCGGATTAAGATATTGACCTACGTTCACAGTCGAAACACCTAAACGACCAGTAAACGGTGCTTTTAAAGTTTTTTTAGCAACAATGGCTTCTTGTTGCGCGACTTGTGCTTGCAAATTTTTTAGATTTTGTTCATCCGTATCCAGCACGGCTTTACTGATTGCTTTGACAGCAAATTGTGCACTATCGCGATGATATATAATTTCTGCTAATTTCTCTTGTGCTTCTAATGAGTGTAATAAGGCTATGTCTGAGTCCGCATTGAGTTGTACTAAAATATCTCCCTCTTTAACCTCCGTGCCTGGTTTCAAATAAACCGTGCGCACCAATCCAGCTAATTCTGTGGTGACATACACACCATTCACAGATCGCATACTGCCATAGGTCAAAATCTTTGGCTGCCACCATGAATATTGAACGCGCATGGCAGAAACTGTGACAACGGGTGCAGAATTCTTTTGCATAGCATGCCGAATAAAGAGATGCTTAATAGTTTGATAGCCAAAAACCAGAATAAAAAGCACTCCGACACTGATCAACATAATGATCATGGGTCTATTAAAATGCTTTTTTAATCTATGCATGATTGTGATCCTCTACTGACAATTCGAGTTCCACCATCCACCCCCTAAAGCTTGAAATAAAGCAGCTGTATCTGCATATCGACTGGCTTCTGCTTGTATCAAACTAATACGTGTTTGTTGATATTGTCGTTGTGCATCTAATAATGAAAGGTAACTTACACCACCTAAATAAAATTGTTGTTTAACCAAATACAAATTAGCATAAGCCGCTGTTTCAGCCTGTTTTTGTGCGCGCATTTCGCGAGCATCCGCTTCAATTGCCCGTAACGTATCCGCTACATTTTTAAAAGCCTGTAGCACAACTTCTCGATACTGGGCAGCAGCGGCATCATAAGCAGCAATAGCCGCACGACGTTCGGCGATTAAAGCACCCCCTCGAAATAGTGGTTGAAGTAATCCCCCACCAATATTCCATAAGTTGCTTTGCGAACTAAACACTTTACTTCCGACTGAATTAGATTTACCCCAAGAAGCGTTCAACGCAAATTGTGGGTATAAGTTAGCTGTAGCAACCCCTATTTGAGCATTAGCCGCCTCCCATAACGCCTCAGCGGCACGTACATCGGGTCTTTGTCGAACCAAGGCAGAAGGCACACTCAATGGAAGTTCTGTCGGTAAATGCAATTCATCCAAATCCAAAGACGGAATAATATGACATTCGCTAGGGAAAGCGCCCACCAAAATAGCCAGCAGATGACGTGTTTGCGCCCAACTTTTTTGTAAAGGCGGTAAAGTTGCTCGAGTTTGCGCTAATTGTGTTTGTTGCGCGACAACCTCGATTTGTGAAACACCGCCAAGATCAAATTGTTTTTTTATAATCGCCAATTGTTCAGCTTGTTCTCGTATCAATTGCTTAGTTACACAAATTTGTTTATGTAATGAAGCAATAGTAATCGCCGTAGTCACAATGTTGGCTGTGAGACTCAGATAAGCGGCGCGAAGTTCAAAATATTGATATTGAACTTGGGATTGTAAACCTTGTATTTGCCTGCGAATTCCTCCAAAAAAATCAAGTACATAAGAAGCATTTAATGAGGCATTAAATAGATTAAATACTGCAGAAGGAATCCCGCTTGAGGTTGAGGTTATCGAATTATTTGTAGAATTGCCCGAAAAAAATCCAGTGTTGGAACCACGCTGTGCTGTCAATTGGGCTGAGATATTTGGATACAAACCATTTCCTATGCCCGCACTTAAATTTTCCTGTGCTTCGCGTAAGGTAGCTTGTGCCGCTCTTAAATTAGGACTGTTAGTAATGCCTTGGCAAATGAGTTTATTTATTTTGGGTGAATGAAATAAACGCCACCACTCCGCGGAAATAGTTTTGGTCTGAATAAACTGCTGTGACGCCCCTCCATGACCTGGCGCGCTGACAGTTCTATAAGACCAAGGAAATTTTGTGTAATGATTTACCTTGAGGGGCTCAGGTGATGTAAAATCAGGCCCCACCAGGCAAGCACTGAGACTACCCAACATCATGGCAACCATGGCAAATTGATAACAGCTCCTGTAAAAAACCCACATTTAATTATCAGTCCATTTTTACTCTGTTTTGTATACACATTTTCTTAATGTGTACTTTCATATCATAGACGATATTTTTAGAACTTAGTTGAAAATCGAAATGAATTCTGTCTCTTTCACACCTAATCAAGCTGATATAAAACTTATCCGTACACTCACAACAAACTATGCTTTAATTAAAGCATCGGAAGCCTAACTTCAGCTTTGATAATTTTAGAAATAAGAAGCAGGCTTCTCCTATTGGAGCTTAATATATGGTCAAATATTTAAAAAGAATTGGTTCAGAAAAAAAGCGTAAACTTGCTCTATTGTATTTAGTGGTAGGTGCTATAGCGATAGGTTTTGCTCCTATTTTTGTCCGATTAAGCGAAGTAGGCCCCATTGCGACAGGATTTTGGCGAGTGGCCATTGCTTTTCCGATTTTAACCTTACTTTCCATAGGACAAGGCTATACTCGTCCCGATGATAGGCATGCGCCCCTTTTAAAAGATTATCTTTGGTTATTATTTTCTGGTGTTTTATTTGGCGGCGATCTTGCCACATGGCATCTTTCTATTCAATATACCACCATCGCCAACTCGACTTTAATTGCTAACTTTTCGCCTATTCTTATTGCTTTATGGGGATGGATCGTTTTACGCAGGCCACCCCAAAAAAAATTAGTCATTGGTTTATTATTAGCCATTTTAGGTATAGCTGTTTTAATCCATCCTAGCTTACATATGGACAAAAATATCCGCATTGGTGATGGATTGGCCTTTATTACTGCTTTTTTCTACGCCGGATATTTATTAGTATTGAATCGCGCACGTAAAAAATTTACTGCCTTTTCAAGTATGGCAATATCAACTTTTGCCAGCATGCTTACCTTGCTTATCGTCACATGTCTATCCGGCGAGCTGGCTATGCCGCAAACAGAAACTGCTTGGATCATTTTATTTGCTTTAGCTTTGTTTGCGCATATTTTAGGACAAGGATTAATTGCTTATGCCTTGCCCTATTTACCCGTTACCTTTTCATCAACCGCTTTGCTTATCCAACCGATGGTTGCGGCCATGGCAGGTTGGTACTTTTTTGCTGAGTATCTAGGTTTTAGTCAAATTATCGGCATGTTAATCGCCTTAATGGGTATCTTTTTAGCCAAACAAACTATTTAATCATAAAAAACTCAAAATGCGAGAGTATAAAATATTTTATGCCAAGCTTTTACTAACCATCTCAAACACATCGGAAGAAAGTCCCGGTATTTTAATAAGTTTTTCTAGTTGCTCGCGCATCAAAGTCTGACGACCCGCATCAAAACGCTTCCACTGTGTAAAAGGTTTTACCAAGCGAGCAGCTATCTGAGGATTTATAGGATCAAGATGTTGTATTTGTTCACTTAAAAATAAATAACCCGCACCGGAACGATCATGAAATTGACTACGATTTTCTGAACAAAAAACACCAATCAGCGATCGAATTTTATTTGGATTCTTATAATCAAAAGCAGAATGCTTTAATAATTTTTTAACCTGATGTAAGGTATCTGGCAGTGGAGCCCGTGCTTGTATCGCCAACCATTTGCACACCACTAAAGAATTAGCTGAATTGTTTTCATAAAACTCTTTTAAAAAAAGATCTCTTTGTGATAAATTATGATTAACAAGTTCACTTAAAGCCACAATCCGATCGGTTAAATTATCAGCTTTCTTATAATGTTTGACACAAAGATGATGCACGCTAGGATCTTGCAATAACATGAGATAAGTTAAACTTATGTTCGCTAGACGTCGATTAGTTACCGATTGTTTATCAAAAACGTATGGTTTTAAATCATGACAAATTTGGTAGCAATGTAAAAAGTTATTTTCTAGTTTTTTAGCTAACTGAAACCGCAACCATTCTCTTTCTTCGTGAATACCATCGATATCAATAATAGACATTTGTTCTGCCAAAGAAGCTTCGCTCGGTAAACTCAATAGTTCCGCTAATAAATCCTTACTGCCCTGATTATCATCTGCAAATAGAATTTTATATCCCTTAATCAATTGATTGACTGCTGAATCATCTGCAGCAGTTGAGGATTGAATACGGCTTAATATAATTCTATTGGCCAATTCCTGCGTTGCATCCCAGCGATTAAAACCATCGGTATCAGATTGCATTAAAAATGCTAGATCTTCATCAGAATATTTAACCTTCATTTTTACAGGAGCAGAAAAGTTTCTCAATAATGAAGGAATCGGTTTTGCATCAACATTAACAAATTGAAAAACATGCTCAGCTTCTCTCAGTTTCAAAGTACATTGTGTTCCCATTGATGCTGCATCACCGACTAATTGTAAATCAATTGAATGACCCTCTGGATTTAATAAAGCCATGACTAAAGGAATATAAAAAGGTTTCTTAGTTGCTTGGCCAGGCGTAGCAGGACAATGTTGCTTAAGAATTAAATCAAATGTTTTGTCTTCGGATGAATAATGATAATCAATCTGTAATTCAGGTGTTCCGGATTGCTTATACCAACGACGAAATTGTTGCAGATCATAACCACTTCCTTTTTCGATTGATTTAACAAAATCTTCTATAGTAACGGCTTGTCCATCATGAGAAGTAAAATAATCATCCATGCCTTTACGAAATAATTTTGGACCAACTAAGATTTTCATCATACGAATGATTTCAGCACCTTTTTCATACACGGTCATGGTATAAAAATTATTGATTTCCATATAAGAATCAGGCTGCACGGGATGTGCTAAAGGGCCTGCATCTTCTGCAAACTGCATCGCTCTTAATTGTCTTACGGTATTGATTCGCTCAGTTGCCGGATTACCAATCGCTTCACTAAATTCCTGTTCACGAAAAACGGTCAATCCTTCTTTAAGACTTAATTGAAACCAATCGCGACAGGTAATCCGATCACCCGTCCAATTATGAAAATATTCATGACCCACCACTTTAGTAATATAACTATAATCTGCATCGGTCGCAGAATTCGGATCCGCCAAAATAGTCTGTGCATTAAAAATATTAAGTCCTTTATTTTCCATTGCACCCATATTGAAATCATCGATGACAGCAATCATAAATATGTCTAAATCATATTCTCGACCATAAGCCTGTTCGTCCCAATGCATGGCTTTTTTTAAAGAATCCATGGCATGATGACATTTATTCTTTTCACCTTTTTCTGAAAAAATTTGTAAGCTTATTCTTCGTTGGGATTGGGTTATAAATTTTTCTTGGATATACTCTAAATCTCCTGCAACTAAGGCAAATAAATAACTCGGTTTTTTGAAAGGATCTTCCCAAGTAATAGAATGCTGACTATTTTCTAAATCTTGTTGGGCAATTTTATTTCCATTTGATAACAAAATGGGATACTTTTTTTTGTCAGCGATAATAGTGGTCGTATAACGCGCTAAAACATCGGGCCTATCTAAAAAGTAGGTGATACGCCGAAAACCCTCGGCCTCACATTGCGTACAAAAAATTCCACGAGAAACATACAATCCACTTAATGCTGTATTTTCTTTAGGCTTAATTCTATTTTCAATCTCAAGACTAAACTGATCTGGTACTTGAAAAATAATTAATTCATAATCTTGGAGTTGATATTCATGAGTGGATAAAACTCGGCCATCGAGTTTAATAAAAATTAATTCACAATTCTCACCCTGCAAAATCAGCGGTTTATTTTTATTTTCGGGGGCCGAATCACGAATAATCATCATACGTGAGTTAACTTGTGTCAAATCTTCATCTAACTTAAAGATTAATTCAACCGTATTAATTAAAAAGTTGGGTGGGGTATAATCTTTAAGAAAGGTAGTTTTTACTTCAGTCATTTTATTACCTATTATTTGATGAAAGGATCAGATTCTTTTTTCATATTCACTATCGCTGGAAGAATTAAACTTAACAACAATAGAGAACCACCAACCACTGTGGTTTTTGCCAGCATTTCATGATTAATTAGCACGCCAAATAGACTAGCAAATACCGGTTCTAAAGCAAATATCAACGCCGCTTTGGGGGCACTTGTAAATTTTTGGTATTTATTCTGTAAATAATACGCCAAACTTGTCGCAAATACAGCACAAAATAAGATGCCCACTAAAGCTTGCGGTTGCAAAGCAGCAATAAAAGAATGGCCTTTAGTAAATAAAAATACAAATGGTACTGTAAACAAAAGTTGATAAAAAGCTAATAATTGGTAATCACCAATTAATTGGTTAATACGCTGTAGATACGTAATTTGCAAAGAAAAAAAGATAGCACCCAAAAAAACCCATAGTTCTCCATGCCCTATATAAAGATGCTTGATATCCATTAAGAGATACAGACCTATAAATCCTATACCTGCACACAGTAAATCCAAGCTGCTCGGTTTTTCTAATTTAAACAACGGCGCTAGAAAGGGCACTAAAATAACACTTGCACCCGTTATAAACGCCGCACGCGAGGAATGCACTGTCTGCAAACCGATGGTTTGACAAAGATAAGCTCCCGCATTCAGAACACCAATGATTAAGCTGCCACGCAAAATAGTTCGGGTCGTATTTTGAAGCAAAATCCAGACATTAGGCAACAAAACTAACGTAGCTAAAGCAAAACGTAAACTTACAAATACAAATGGATCGACTTCATTCAACGCATTTCTAGTCAGGGGAAAAGTAATCCCCCACATCAAAGTTGCTAAAAGAAGATAAAAATTTGCTTTACTAGATAATTTCATAAAATATATACTCATAGCAATGGGATTTTTGACAAGACGCCGCGAGAATGAAACAACCTTCGTTTATTCAAGATACATGAGGATTGCGAGTTGAACGGCAACACAAACAAAAAATTCAAGTGTGAAGTATAGAGTATAGTCACTCTCATCCCTTGCAACAACAGGAGAATTTATCGTGTCTATCCGAGTTCTTGTTAACGGCGCCGCGGGCCGTATGGGGCAAACCACTGTTAAATTTATTCATGCAGATAAAACGCTAAACTTAGTGGGAGAAACACACAATAAAGATGATCTAAGAAAAGCTATACTCGCTACAAAAGCCGATATTGTCATTGATTTCACCAATGCGGCTGTCGTATACGAAAACACCAAAAATATTATCTTAGCCGGTGCTCATCCTGTTATCGGTACTAGTGGTTTACTTCCGAAACAAATACAAGAATTTCAAAATCTTTGCTCTGAGAAAAGTTTAGGTGGAATCATTGCACCTAATTTTTGTATTGGGGCTTTATTGATGATGCGCTTTGCCGAAAAAGCCGCGCAGTATTTTCCCGAATGCGAAATTATCGAAACGCATCATGAAAATAAATTGGATGCTCCTTCTGCAACCGCTATAAAAACAGCTGAGTTAATTAGTTCTACCAGAAAAAAACAACCTAGCGCCAAAAAAATTCATGAAACACTAGCTGGTGCACGTGGCGCCGTTAAAGATCAAATTCCGATACATGCCTTACGTCTACCGGGATTCCTCGCCAAACAAGAGGTGATATTTGGCCATCTCGGTGGAAATTTGGTGATCGCCCATGAAACGATAGACCGTAATGCCTTTATGCCCGGCATATTATTGGCTTGCAAAAAAGTTTTATCGTTAAAAAAATTAGTTTATGGATTAGAAACATTTTTATAAACCAATACTTATGCAACTAATGTGGAAAATCTAATGGTCGCTTTCCAACAATTACATGTCGAACTATTAAATCAATTAAGCCAAAATCATTTCAGTATTAATGAAATAACTAGCAAAAAAATAGTGGAGTATGTATTGCTACTACATAAATGGAACCAAATACATAATTTAACCAGTATTCGCGATCCTTTGCAGATGCTCTCCAAACATATTATCGATAGTCTTGCTATTAGTTCTTATTTACAAGGTCCATGCATTCTTGATGTGGGTACGGGCGCTGGTTTACCAGGCATTCCTTTAGCGCTTACACATCCTCATTATCGTTTTGCCCTATTAGATAGTAACGGAAAAAAAACCCGTTTCTTAATACATGTCATTCAGACTTTAATGATTAGCAACGTAGACATTATTCCTTTGCGTGTCGAAAAATATTCCCCTGAAAATTGCTTTAATAGCATAGTAAGTCGCGCCTTTAGCCAGCTCAATGAATTTTTACATAAAACAAAACATTTGTGCTGCGAAAATGGAATTTTTTTAGCGATGAAAGGACAATATCCTGCCAAAGAAATTAATAAACTGGATGAAAACTTCAAACTTATTGATAGCAAACCCTTAAAAATTGCCGGCCTTAATGAAAAAAGACATGTCTTGATCATCGGCTTAAATCATACACAATAAAAATATTTCTTTAATAATTTCTTGTTAGTTAAGTAAAGATTAATTATTCTATTCTATAATTAAATATCTAAAAGATTCATACTTTAATCCCAAGGTTAATAAAATGCGACGCCAAGATGAAACTATGCCTTTAATTCCTGAACAACATTCACCTAATTTTTTTCAAAAAACACTTAAATCAGCTAAAAACTTAACTTGTAAAACTGCAAGTATTAGCATAGGTATTACCTCTGCATCGGCAGCCAGCGTCATTACTTATTATAAACCAGCCTATGACGCAGGCGCTTCTGTAGCCAACTGGTTAAAAGAAGCCGCCATGATCGGCGGTCTTAGTACCAATTTTCTTTTTAATCTACAAGCCTATCGAGAACTTTTACAACAATTTCCTAGTCTACTTAAAATGCCTTGGAAACTTTCAGCCGCTCTGTTTTTTTCAACGATGTGTGTCGCACCCAATTTATTTATGAATATCGTTGATGAAGAAGGAAATTATATCGACGAACCCTATATGATATTACAGATCATTTCTGCTTTTCTTAATATCGGGGTTAACGTAGTAGGAACCATGGAGTTAATTAATAACATTTCCTCTTTATTAAAAAATAAAACTGATTTACAAAAAGAAAAGCTTATTGAAGAAATTAATTTTATTATTGAAGAATTTGCACATAAGCAACGATTACAGCCGAACGAACAGTTAACTCAAGAATTAGAAAAAGAATTAAATACAGAACTCATTGCCAATCATGATTTAACTGTGCCACAAAAAATCCGTTATTATTCGCTTAACACGTCCCTGGGTTTGTTCAGCATTCCACAATTTAGTGCCTATTTATTAATCAGTTATTTTGGCATGCGCGATTTAGTTGAGAAAAAACTTGATGCTTCAAGCGCTATCAGCGTGCTGCTGGGTTTAATCGCTGCTATTGGCAATGGTATTCCCGGTGCAGGATTCTCAATTAAGGGCGTCAATTCCACTAGTAAAAAACTCATGTCTTTAGAAAAGCCTTCTTTAATAGCAATGTTTTTCGTATTACCCGCTTTACTCTCCGGTTTTACTACACACAAAGCCATGGCAGACAGTTTAAAAGAATTAGGTTACTCCGAAGGCAATATTGCTGAAACATTGAAATGGATAGCCAATTTAGGGGCGGCATTAATTTATAATTTACCGCAAATGCTCAATTTAGCAGATAGTCTGACTGGGGTCCCCTCAGATAATAAACAACTGAGTGATTTAAAGAAACACCTTGAAGGTCAAGTTAAAAATCTAGACGCTTCAAACATTGATAATTTTAAAAACGGATTAAGAAATAAAGTAATGCGCTTTTTTAGCGATTATCAGCCTGCTGAAAATGATGATATCGCGCTATATAGCATCAATCGCTCTCCAGTTTGAAAAGTAACAACAAGAGTTGATAGCTAATGACTAGCTGAGTAAGTTATAAGCTGTTAGAATCTTGCCTTTTCTAGTGTCTATGCGCCCGTAGCTCAGCTGGATAGAGTACCAGGCTTCGAACCTGGGTGTCGGGGGTTCGAGTCCCTCCGGGCGCACCAGTAAAATCAAATACTTACATCACAGATACTATGTTCGCTTAAATATCTTTTCGATCAAAAATTCTTGGAATCATAAATTTTATTCGCAAATAAAATTAAATTAACTAATTCTTCCTGCGAGATGCATTTTTTACTTCGATTATGCATTGATTGAAAGCCAGATCATATTCAGCAAATTGCTGAACAATGACGTTAATTAAAGGATTTTTGATTAGAATAAAAAAAGAGTGCCTGAAAAGTCAATCAATAAAGTAACATAAATCTGCACAAAAAGTTTTCGTTAAAAATATAATCTATAATTATTTGACCCAATAAAAAACTGCAGGCTTAGATCTAAACAAGATTGTCAAAAATCTAAAAAACAAAATACGTAGTCTTTTAGAGTAAAAAAATATTAATGAAGTAAAGAAAATTTTTTTAAAAAACCGTCATCATGGATTGAAGGCGGTTTTATAACTCTGATTTCAAATAATGCTATTAATTTTGCTTTACGGAGCAATTTTTATCCATCGTTGATAATCGGTATTGTAACAAGGATTGAGATTAACTCTTGCACTATTAGCTGCGTTTCCCAAGGGATTCAAACATTCATTATTTGATAAATTAATATAGTTTTCATTAGATTTTCTCCATAGAATACCTTGATTTTGGCTTGTACAGCTTTGTAGTGTTATATAATTACCATTTCCATTCCCACCTAAACATAAATTTTTATTTGAATTCAATCGTATACGACCATTGTCATCGGTAACCCATCCTTGATTAGCGTTATTCGATTGACAGGAGTAAACACCGACTCTATCGGGTTCTCCTCCTAAAACATCAAGACAGCGTCCTCGAACCATTCTGTTTTCTAAACGAAACGCTGCGCTAACCGGCGGAATCGGAGTACCATAAGAAGACATTATAGGGGCTCTTTCAACCCATTGTCTTGCCATATCCGCCGTTACTGCATTGCCCACAGGTGTACCGTATGAATCTGTAACATGCGGTGTTGAATAAAAGTTTGAATCATTTCCACATAAAAAAGTTCGGTTTCTTCCATTATCATAACCGAATCTAAAGTTATCCTGTCCTGTATTACAATGATTACCGCCAGCATTATGCCCTACTTCGTGTCGAAATGCGCTGGGCGCGTAAAGTGCTTGCACGCTAACACGTCCTGGTACATATGCCCAACCAGCGGCTGTATCCTGAGAATTCCCCACAAAAAATGCTGCAATCAAATCAGCACTTACATGATTAGGAAAAATTGTTTGTAGATTAGCCAGCGTATTGGTAGTAATAGAGTAATCTATTGGTGTAACTTCAAATCCAGCAAACTCTAATATGACTTGATTTCCGATTCGAGAATTTCGTAAACCTAGGTTAGCACTTTCAACTTGTGCCAGCCCATAGGCAGTTGGATCACCCACTCGTGAGGCTGATGCTTGTGAAAACCCTGCCAAAATTTCGATATGGTAAGCTCCATTCCCATCAATTTTAGGATTATGTTTTAGCGCCTCTGCATCATCCTGGGCAATAACTTTAGGTGAAATTACATAATCTGTTTTAAAATAATCAACATCTTTAGCTTTTATAAAAGTTTCTGTTCCGTCAGATTTTCCGATAAGTGTCCCCTTATTGAGAGGCGTATCTATTAGCGCAATAAAATTTCCATTATCTCGAGTCACTAAAATAAGAGTTCCTTCCATCTTACCATCAACGCTATTACGAATAAGATTTGAGCTGCGGACTTGATAATTCTTAAATTGTGACCGAAAAATCATTTTGGGAGTTTTATATCTTTTTAACAAGTGAGATTTTTTTATACTACTTTCTGCTCTCAATAACGGGTTATTAAGATGCCGATCATTTGTATGATTACAATGGAAGCTATGGTACCCTATTGAGCTTGCTTGTAATGTGACCCATGGAATGGCCAGTAAAATTAGAATAAGAATCTTTTTAAAACCTTGACTATGTATCATAAAATACCTCTTAATTTAAATAAATATTATTTTTATGCAATATTATTTTGTTAAATCGGATTTTATTTATTATATAAAAAATTAGAAAGACTCAAAAATACTTTATATATAGATTAGAATTTATATTCTGGAAAAAAAGAAAATGATAAAAAGCAATAAGAAGGAAAATACTTTTAAGTCAGTTTTATAAAAAACGTTGGTGTTTAAAAAAAAGAGTATCTAAAAGATACTCTTAAAATTAACTAAATTAAATTTTTAAATTATTTATTTTTTAGATTTTCCAGGCATATTAAATTCTTTGCCTTTATTATATAGAGGGTCCATAGAAAAGTTTTCCTTAATGACCTTATAGCCCATACCTTCTCGCAAGCATTGGCTAATAATCCGTAATCTTGATCGACAGACCAACTAAAACAACCTGCTAGACCATGCTTTTTAACATAATTGCCTTTGTTCTTTGCCGTTGGGGTGGGCTCATTTTTTGATTGGCTATTTTTTGTAAAACAAGCTTTGCTAATAGTTCATTTAATGGTTTGCCTTCTGCAAATGCATTATTATTTCGCAACAAAGAAGTACAAGCTATTTTCTCTATTTGTCTATAGTGCAATAATTTTTTGCAGACTTAAATTGCCTTTTTTTAAAAAAATTTTCGCCTAAGCTAAATATATTTTTTTCATTTAATAGCTCAGATAATGGATCGAGACAAATTGCCTGTTGCATAGAAACAGACAGGCTTGCTAAGGTTGGTTTACAGGGTGAGCTCGTTATTGTTTCTCCTTCAAAAAAACTACTCATTTCCCCCAAACAACTTCTTATAACTTGTTTTTTTAATTCAATCGCTATTTCTGTTGTTTTTTTCATAAATAAAAATTCCTTTTTTAAATTTAATTTTTCAAAAACTTTTTTAGTTTACAATAAAAAATATCAATTACAAACAATGCCTTTTCAGAAAAAATAAATTTAAGATTCCAATACCGTCAAACTGAAACGGGAAAATGATCTTTTACTTTATTTCAAGTGTCGTAGGTCCGCGCTTCGGGCATATCAGAAAAATCGCGACAACTTGTTATTTTGTTTTGCTCATAGGATTTTCCAAACCAAAAACCACTTCAACTTGATCCTTAAAATGAATGCTCGGCTGTTGGTACGTTTGAGATGGAGTGCTTATAGATGCGTTTTCAGCACGCAGAAACATAACTGGTAATGGAGATTGATCATTATCTCCTTGATATTGAATGCTATAAATGGGTCCCAGTTTAACATTAAACCCCTCCGCTAAGGACGTAGCTATTAAGATTGCATTTTGAATGGCTTTTTTACGCACTTGTTCACGATAGTTACTTGATTTTGCTACACCTAATTTTATCGCTTGAATCTCATTTAAACCTAATTTGAGAGCTCCATCCAATAGTTGATTAAGTTTCCCGATCTCACGCACAGTAACTTGAACCTGACGTACTGCCCGAAATCCTTTTAGTTGGGATGCGCCATTCTGATAATCATATTCTGCTTGAGTGCTTAAATTAGCTGCATTAATATCTTTTTGTTCAATCCCATTTTTATCTAAAAAATCAAAATACTGCGTGATACGTTTATCAACCTTCTTTTTAGCATCGACAGCATTTTTAGCTATATAATTCACTTCGATTGTGATAGTTGCAATATCGGGCGTTGCATCAATACTGGCAGTACCTATCGTGCTTAGATGTGGAACTGCTGGGAGCTCGTCAGCGTGGGTCACAGGCAAAACGGATGTTGTTAATCCTATGCTGACTGCTAAAATTAGAGTCTTTAATTTCATTGCGCCTCCAATAGCGAAAAGTACTTTTTTAAAAAATTTGCTTTTGAAATTCTATGCGTAGTCTAATAAGATAATAATAGCAATGAAGCCTTTAAGTTAAAAGTTTACTTATTGCAGTGCAAGTCAGCGCTTTGCACAGTTCCAATTTTTCTACTTTATAAACCCAACAAATACATTTAATTGCCATTCGAAAGTCTCATCAAACAGAATGAATTAAAAAGAGAAATCAAATTATTTGTTCAAGATTCAGAAGAGAAATTAAATCATGCTTTACAGCAAGAAAATCCCGCATCTGCTAACATCACTATATTAAGAGAAAAATTGGCGGATGATCAGCGTTTGTATGCTGATTGCAAAGTTCTCCTTCATGAACTTCGTGTGGAAATCGAAGCAACCAAAAAGGAAATTGAAAAAGTAAAACTTAAACTTCATCCTTTATTTTTTCCGCAAAAGACAAGTGGTTTTTAAACATAAAAATGAAAATAACCAAACTGCAAATTTTTCTCATCAGACCGCATCCACAATCCTACAAGATAAACTTTTTAAGGGAGCGTAGTGGATCCAGCTAAACCATTGTGATCAAAGTTCATAGTGCAGGAATACCGAGAAGGATCACCCATAGGGACATTTACCCCATTATGTGAGATAAGTGCTGTTACATATTGGCAGACCACATTGATTCCTTGTAAATATTGTTTGCTCATTCCTGCATCGGGATGTACTTTGGAACCCGTCAGATAAGCAAATAATTTTTTAGCTTCCACACCTTGTATAGCAACGTTCATTACATTAGGAAGCGCTAAGCAGTTATGAAACATGCTTATCAGCAATAAAATTGAAGCTGAAAAATGGATCATTCTAACATTACTTTTTGCTTGCATAATGCTTCCTAAATGAGAAATTTTAAAAAAGTTGAAATTTTTTAAAATTTCCAGTCAGTATTAAAGTGATTTAAAAGCTTTAATAGAAGCCATACGTGAACTTTTAAAGTCAATAATTGGCTTGGGATAGCCACTTTTTAAAGCTAATACCGGTGCACGCTGGTGAGGATCATGAATTGCTCGAGCATCAAATGAACGCAATTCAGGGCAATACTGACGAATAAAATCTCCTTGTGGATCAAAACGTTCGCTTTGCCGTAACGGATTAAAAATTCGAAAATAAGGTATTGAATTGGTCCCGGTAGACGCGCTCCATTGCCAACCGCCATTATTTGCCGCTAAGTCGCCATCAATCAAATGCCGAATAAAAAAATCCTCGCCTATGCGCCAATCAAAAAATAAGTTTTTGGTTAAAAACATTGCAACTATCATACGTAAGCGATTATGCATCCAACCTATTTGTTTTAATTGTCGCATACCGGCATCAACAATAGAATAGCCGGTATTACCCTGTTGCCATGCGTGTAATTGTTTTTCATTATAATGCCATTTTAATTTTCCAGTTGCTAATCGGTAAGGCATATGCATCGATAAACGTGGCACAGCATCTAATAAATGCTTGTAAAAATCTCGCCAGATTAATTCATTAATCCATGTCGCCATACCTTTCTTTCCGCCTTCATATTCACCTTTATTGGCCATTAAAGCAGCCAGAAAACATTGACGTGGTGAGATCATTCCTGTTGCCAAATAAGGGGATAATAAACTTGTACCTTCTAATGCTGGAAAATCACGAGTTTTGTGATAATTGAACAAATCATTTTTTATAAATTTTTTTAAGCGTCGCTGCGCTTCTTTTTCACCGGAAGGCCAAATGATAGTTGTAGAAAAATGGGCTAGCTTTTGTGGAACTTTACTGGGTGGAATGTCTAATGTGTGTTGTGATTTAGGCAGTGAATAATGCGGAATAATATTTGGATTATTCAATAGCAATTGCAAATAGGATCGCTTATAGGTTGTAAAAATACTAAAAGTTTTTCCTTGCTTAGTTTGTATAGTACCCGGCGATAATATCACTTGATCATCATACGTATTACATTTAATAGCATATTGATTCAAATAATTACAAACAATTTTATCGCGTTGCTTTTCGTCTACTTCATATTGTTTATTAAAAAATAACTTTTCCAGTTTATATTTTTTCATGCATTGATATAATATATCTGAAATATCTGTAGTTTTTTTTACAGATTTAATTAGTAACGAAATACCTCTTGATTGCAGATTTTGACTTAGTTCCAATAATCCAGTAAGTAAAAACTGCACTCGACAGGCTGCCGTATGATGTTTTTTCCAAAAATTGGTATCAATGATGTAAATTCCGATAATACCTTCTTCACATTGCCGTGCAGCATGATACAGTGCTGTATTATCATGCAAGCGTAGATCTTCTCGGAACCAGACCAGACCTTTCATATGGAAATTTCCAAGTTGTCGATATTTAAAGTGTATGATATGGTTTTATTATAAGTATTATAAATAATAAGGTGGATTATGCCAAAAATAGATTCTTCTTTAAATTTTTCTGAAAATTCTTACGATCTTTCCCCCAAGCAATCCATTTACATTTTGCATGTCACTGATTCAAATGATAAAAATTTTCATTTGCAATTTAGATACTTACAAGATAAATCTAAAAAAATTGATTTTTCAATACTAAAAGACTATTTAGAAAAAAACACCCAAAGCTTATATAGAAAACGAATATTACAGTATCCAGGCTATAAATCAGGGGCGATGGATAAAACTAAGCGTGCCCAAGAACTTTTTAAGTTATTTTCAGAAATTCAACATGTAGAATTCATTTATAATAAAGTTCTTTTTAGAAAAGATGGAGAAGAAATAAAGGATAAAAATTTTATAAATTTTTTTAAAATTTTTTCTTATCAAACAAATACTAAAAATACTCAATTGGGTTATGAAATTCCCGAAACTTACATTGAAAACGTCATCCCTAACTATTGTATCTATTGTATCTATTGTATTAATAATAAAAAAAAACTGAGTAATAAAATCTATCTTTTTCCTTATAGCGCTACATCCATCTTAAATCTAGCTAATGAAGAAACTATGAAAAAATTTCCAGATAATGCTCAGGAATTAAAAATACTTCATTTTGAAGGTGATACACACCCTGATCGCAATATCTATCTAACGCTACAACAAAGCATTGGTGAAGTCTTTGAGCATTTAGAAAAGCCAAAATTTTTCGGGAAAGTTGCCACTGATAAAATCGAAATATTCTTAGAGCTCTCAAAAATGATTAGTAACAAGGAATCATTAGAAAATATTAAAGATTTTTTAAATAGACATGATAAAGTAGAAATCCTTTCAAAACACAGAGATCCATGGGGAATTTTTGCTTTCTTTAAAGGTGAAACTTATTCAGCCTTCATTTGGAAAGAATTAGATAAAATGCTTAAAAATCCAGATCCAATAACAGAAACTCCTTTATCACGCCCATCCAGATGAAATTATTTGACAATATTATTAGGTTTTAAGAAATTTTTTAAAGCCTAATAGTATTCTATAATTACTAGTCGCATTATTCTTTTTCTTTACCAATTAAATTTATCCAGCTACACTTTAAAAGGAGCTGTGAATTTTGATCTTCTCACATAAGTAAAGTTTTATGAATAATTATAAATTACTTATTCTTGATTTTGATGGCACACTTTGTGCTACGCACGATGCCATACTTTTCTGCATTAAGCGTACGTATGAAACATTACATATGACAATACCAAATCATGACTTCATCGATGAAACCATCCGTGCGGGCTTAGGCATGGAAAAAAGCTTAGCGGTTCTTAGCCCCAATCTTACCCAGCAACAAATCCACCACTTATTAAATACCTACGAAACCATTTATTTAGCGGAAGGTGAAGAAAAAAGTGCGCCATTTCCCAAAGCCACGGAAGTATTAGCAAAACTTTTTGCAGCGGGTTACATTCTAATTGTGGTCAGCAACAAAGCAGTTGCTGCAGTGAACACGGCACTAGAACGTTTTCAATTAAAACAATATATTGCAATGGTCATTGGCGACATTAGAACACTGAGAAAAAAACCCGATCCAATGGCCTATACTGATTTCATTAAGCCCAAATATAATGATATAAGCCCGAAACAGATCTTAATGATAGGCGACACACCAGCTGATTTACTATTTGCGCAAAATATTGGAGCAGACTCTTGTTGGGCGGAATATGGATATGGAGATGAGAAAGCTTGTCTAACACTACATCCAACGTATACAATTAAACAATTAACTGATATTTTAGCTATTTTATTTTAAATTTAATGCGTGCTTGTTAAGAAATGCTGTAACTTTTTTTCTATCGCTGTTAATCGATCATTAATATTGGAAAAATAATTTTGCACGGTTTCAACCAGCAACATAGTTTTCATATCAGGTTCGATATTAACGTTATCCCCGATATTTTTGTTGCCAAAATTGGCCTTACGTAAGGTTTCAGGAATCAAATACACTTCAAAACTACGTTGTTTTTTATCCGTTGACCCTATGGTTAAACTGGAACCATCAACTGCTATGTAACCTTTTGGCTTTATAAAAGCAAAACACGCTTCAGAAGTTTGTATAGATAAACATACGTTCTCACCATTGATTTTTTTATCGATTATTGTCCCTTTCTCAAAAATATGACCGCTCAGTTCATGTCCTCCTATTTCATCACCAAAGCTTATACTTCTTTCCACACTAACTTTTCTTCCAATAAAAAGTTCATTCAAAGTGGTTTTGGCTAAAGTTTCTTGCATCGCATCAAAGCTGACTTCGTATCCATGTATCGCAACTACGGTTTGACAAACACCATCAATAGAGACACTAGAACCTATTTTTAAATCTTTTGCCAACTCTTCATTTAAAGCAACACTATAATGGAATAATCCAGGTCGTTTGATGAGCGCTTTTACAATAAATAAACCTTGTGTAATTCCAGAGTACATAAAAAAATCAACTTAAATCAATAAATTTTCAATTAATTGCATTTGTTTTAACACAGAACCTTTATTCTCTGCCATAAACTTTTTAGCCTCATAAGATTTTTGCTGGCGTCGCTCTGGATCCGATAATAAAGCGATAACTTGTTCTGCCAACTCTTCAGCGTTAGTTACCTGAATTTCCACATGTCGCTGTTTTAACTGTTCAGTAATGGTTGCAAAATTAAAAGTATAAGGACCAGTTAATATAGGTAAGCCAACGGCAGCGGGCTCAAGAGGGTTTTGTCCGCCCTTTTCCACTAAACTTCCACCTACAAAAGCAAGATCGGCTGCTGCATAAAAAATAGGTAGTTCTCCCATGGTATTACCGATAAAAATATCGGCATCGCTCATTTCAGACTGATTATTATCAGTGCGCTTGATAGTCTTATAAGCTCGACTATTATATAGCTGTTCTAATTGGGGAACACGATCTACATGTCGAGGTATAGAAATTAATAGTAAGTCAGGATAAAAACGACGTGTTTCGGTAAAAGCTTGAAGGATAAGCTCCTCCTCGCCAGGATGTGTACTGGCAGCAATCCAAACAGGTCGGTTTTCTCCCCAGATTTTTCGCCAGTGCTGGGCCTGCTCAGTCAGGCGCAAGGGTAGGGTCAAATCAAATTTAAGACTCCCTGTAACCTGCATCCTTTCAGCTGGAAAACCTAAAGCGATAAAACGATCGGCATCCGCTTGAAACTGTGCAGCAATGGCATTAATACTATTTAACATCTTACGCATGAGCGGTAAAATACGTCGATAGGATTTAGCGGAACGCTCAGATAATCGAGCATTGACAAGGACTACTGGGACTTGGTACAACTGGCAGCTTACTAAAAGGTTAGGCCAAAGTTCTGTTTCTATCAAAATCAGCAATTTTGGTTGTAGGGCCTTGAAGAACCTCCTTAAGATCAGGGGTAAATCATAAGGAAAATAAAGCTGAGTGACACTATCGCCTAATTCAACGCGGATACGTTCAGCCCCCGTTTTAGTTTCATTAGTGACAACAATAGGAGTGACTGGGTAACGTTGCTGTAAAAGCTTGATTAGTGGTATCGCTGCCAAGGATTCACCTACTGAAACAGCATGTACCCAAATACCGCCGGGTGAAAAAGGACGTAAACTGAAGCCTAAACGTTCATGCCAAAATTGCAAACCATTGGGAATTTGACGATTTTTTATCCATAAACGCAATAAAATAAATGGCAACAATAAATAAAAAATTATTGTATATAAGAATCGCATGACTTAATAAAATTATAATTAAATATTCTCACGGTGAGCTTATCGTTTATTCAACTTTAAGACAAGATAATATCCTGTTAGTCTTGTACGCAAAATTTTATGAATTTAGGTTTTAGCATGAATATATGGGGCAAACTCATTGGCGGTTTTTTTGGTTTCCTTCTTGGAGGACCGCTAGGGCTTATATTAGGCGTCATTATTGGGCACCTGTTTGATCGTGGCCTTAATCAAAACCAGGGTTGGACTTTCTCTTCTGTCAATCCAAGCGTTGCGCAACAAGTTTTTTTTGATAGCACCTTCTTAGTGATGGGACATATCGCAAAATTAGATGGCCGAGTTTCGGAGGCAGAAATTCAAGCTGCTAGGGCCATCATGAGCCGCCTAGGTCTTACTGAAACCATGCGCCAAAAGGCTATCGACCTTTTTAATCAGGGTAAACAAGCTTCCTATAATTTAGAAGAAACTTTAAAAAAACTGGTCCAAGCTTGCCATCGAAATAAGGTCTTACTTAAGCTTTTCGTAGAAATACAAATGCAAACTGCCTTGGCTGAAGGCCATCTCACAGCGGATAAGCAAAAAGTATTGCAGAAAATCTGCCAATATTTAGGTTTTGCACCATTGAATTTCAGCTTTTTTGAACATCTATTTAATTTTGAGCAAGCTTTCCGCCAGCAATCTTCTGGTCAGAGACAACAAGGCTACTATCAATCTTCGCATTCTTCTCATCAGCTGAATCTAAAAGACGCCTATGCTATCTTAGGTATCTCTGAACAAGCATCGCCGACCGAAATTAAAAAAGCCTACCGAAAACAAATGAGTCAACATCATCCTGATAAATTATTAGCTAAAGGTTTACCTGAAGAAATGATAAAAATAGCGACTGAAAAAACTCAAAATATCAAGGCTGCTTATGATCGTATCTGTGCTGCAAAGGGGATATAATGCACGATTTAATTATTTCTGCCTCTATTTTATCTGCTGATATGGGGTGCTTAGCAAAGGAATCAGCTGCGGTATTACAAGCAGGTGTAAATAGTTTGCATATCGATGTCATGGATAATCATTTTGTACCCAATTTAACCTTCGGTCCATTAGTCTGTAGTGCCTTACGCAAGCATCTCCCTATGACTTTTCTGGATGTGCATTTAATGGTAAATCCAGTGGATCATTTAATTAACGCTTTTGCTGCGGCCGGCGCTAACCAAATTATTTTCCATCCTGAAGCCAGTACTAATGTCGTGAAAAACTTGAAACAAATTCGTCGCTTAGGTTGTAATGCCGGTTTAGCTATTAATCCACAGACATCATTAAATTGTTTAGATGATAAATGGGAGAATTTAGATTCAATATTAATGATGTCTGTTAATCCTGGATTTGCTGAACAACATTTTATTCCAGAAGTTTTAAACAAAATTTCATCCGTCAAACAATTACTTTCAACCCACAATCCTACTATTCGTTTAAGTGTGGATGGAGGGATTAAAAAAAATAATATTGCTGAAATCGCCAAAGCGGGTGCAGATACCTTTATTTTAGGCTCAGGTATTTTTAATACTGAAGATTATACCATCACCTTAACTGAACTACGATCAGAATTAAATTTATAAGGAAAAATAACATGCGTTACTTCTTAACCTTAACCTCTTGCGTACTCTTTTTTTTATTAAGTGCTTGTGTTAGTACAGCAAACTATCAAAAACAAATCGATAAATGGCAAGGGAAAAATATTCAAAGCCTTATATCCAAATGGGGTGAACCTGATGCAGGGATCCAATTGCCAAATGGTCATAAAATCTATCAGTACACCCAAAAAACAATGTATTCTATCCCTGATCCTAAACGCACTCCTTTGCGTACCAATAATGGAAATCTTTTTTCTAGCTATGATGAGCCTTGGAATACACACCAAACGATCGTTCGCTCTTGTCGGACTTCATTTGAAACAACACCTGACGGTCGTATTATCCATATAAGTTTTAAAGGTGATAATTGTGTCTCAAGCAATTTTCTCCCTTAAAACTCTCGGCTAAGATCGAACCAGAGAGAGCGAAAAAAAATAAATGAACAATAGGAAAAAAAGGAAGTCGATTCCTCAAAAAGAAAATTCCATAACCCTACATTGGCTAATTTATTTTGTTTTTTTGTGTTTTGCTTCATCTGGTTTGGCGACAGAATCGACTATGGCGCAACAATTAGGTTGGATACCTAGCAAACTAGGTATTTGCAAAGGCCAATACTTAGATCCCTTGCAAGCTTATGCGAAAATACCTTTAAGTAAAGTCCAGCAAACTCTTACGCATATTGATGCCGCACAATCCCATTTTTCATTTGAAGGAACTTCTACTTTAAGTGGAAATGTTATTATCACGCAGCCAGGCCGTTTATTATATGCCGATCAAGTTTATTTTTATCGTGATCCAAAAACCGGGAGGATTACGAATATGGATCTACTCGGTGAAATTAAACTTCAAGAACCTAATCTTTTAATCAAAGCTAAAAAAGCCCATTTAAATTTAAATAACCAAACGGGTTATCTTACTGATATTATTTATCGAATTTTATTAAGAAATACCACTATATTAATGGGTACCAACGAAAGGATGCCGATTAATGCTTGGGGTTCAGCAAATAGCGTGGAGCAAACCTCTCCTGGATTAATAATCTTACATAACAGCACTTATTCAACTTGTTCACCCATTAATCCAACTTGGAAACTGTCTGCTAAAAAAATAATATTGAATCGTGATACGGGTCGTGGCAAAGCCTACAATACTTGGTTGGATTTTCGCGGGACGCCTATTTTATATAGTCCCTATCTTGCTTTTCCAATTGATGACAGACGTGAATCTGGCTTCTTATTTCCAAATTTTGGAACTTCTACGCAATCAGGAATAGGTATTGGCTTCCCATATTATTGGAATATGGCAAGTAATTATGACTTTTTATTTACACCCACTGCTTTAAGCAAGCGAGGAGTACAATTAGACGGTCAATTTCGTTACCTGACTCATCATAGTCGCGGGAATATCATTGCCAATTATCTTCCCTATGACCGAGCTGCGGCTCGGCTTGCTGACCAGATTCCCCTACTTTATCCGAACACCAACCCATTGATTTATCCAAACAGCACTAGAAAATCTTTTACATGGCAAGAACAACGTCAATGGGCACCGCGTTGGACAAGCGCGGTAAATTTTAATTGGGTCGGGGATGATTATTATTTAGAGGACTTTAACCAACCACCGAGCATCGCTATTAATCAACTTGCTCAACAAGCCCAATTAAATTATACAGGTGATATTTGGAATTTTACGACGAGTGTTAATCGTTATCAAACGCTCCATCCTTTAAATCAATCGCCTGTTAACAACCCTTATAATAGTTTACCTGAGATCGATTTAAATAGTATTACGCAAAATTTTCATGGGTTTAATGTTCAAATCAGCAATCAGCTTACTTATTTTCAACGTTTAAATGATCCCGGTGAGTTAGTTAAACCACCACAAGCACTCCGCCTTAATCTTTTTCCATCCATCAGTTATCCAATGCGTAGTCAAGATGCTTATCTTATTCCACGCGTTCAATTAAGTCTGACCCACTATAATATAATGAATCAAGTAACAGGCTATAAAAGCGAAATCCAACGCACAACACCTCTATTTAGTGTTGATAGTGGTTTATATTTTGATCGTAAGACTTCATGGGGTGAACATTCTTATTTACAAACATTAGAACCTCGACTTTTTTATCTGAACGTTCCTTACCGTGATCAAAATAATATCCCTATTTTTGATAGTGCACTTATTCCATTTAGTTATGACAGCCTTTTCATGACAAATCGTTTCAGTGGTTATGATCGTATCGGTGATGCTAACCAAATTAGTTATGCACTCACTACTCGATTATTGGATCAATACACGGGCGAAGAAAAACTTAGAGCCAGTATCGGTCAAATATACTACTTTAAAGACAGGCGCGTTTTTTTATGTAGTCCCTTAGAAAGACAATTAAGCGTACCTGGAACTTTATGTGCTAATCCTATTGCAGTTCCAGGCGCCACTTCACCTACTGAAAAATTTTCTCCCGTTGCAGGTCAGATCAATTACAATGTCAATCCACAATGGAGCACTACCGCCAATATTGCCTGGGATCCAACCAGTCATGACATTATTAATGCTGCTGCTAATGTACAGTATCATCCTCACCCTAATCAATTATTTAATATTAATTATGGACGTATACGCTATGGTGATCTGTTTGTCACTACACCGCCAACGCTCCCGAATAGTCATCAAAATGATTTTAATCGACTAGGTTTTTCTTTCGCAACACCTCTTAAATACCAGTGGAGCACAGTCGGTGGATGGAACTATAATTTTAGTCATAAATATTCGCAAAGCTTTTTCTATGGATTACAATATGATAGTTGTTGTTGGGCATTTCGAATTGTCGCCGGCCGAACTTTTTTTGCACTAAATCAAAATAGCAGTCCAATATTTAATAATGTTGTTTATTTCCAATTTCAACTCAAAGGCTTGAGTACCGTGGGCATCAGTGATATAACCAGCTTTTTAACTAGTAATATCCCCGGCTATACTGATAATTTTCAGTCTAGTGCAACCCACTTTTAGTAATGAGCAATTATGGACTTCCTTAAAAAAATTTTTCCATTCATTATCTTACTCAGTAGTGTATTTTCTGCTACACCTTTATATGCCATTGAAACCTTAGATCGTATCGTCGCGGTTATTAACAACAGTGTCATCACACAACAACAGCTAAGCGAACATATTGAAATGTCGCGTCAACAGTCGTTAGCTGAAAACAAACCTATTCCAGATGCAGCTACTTTTCGCAAGCAAGTACTGAATGAAATGATAGATAATGAGTTGCAGTTGCAATTAGCCACTAATGCGGGATTGAAAATTAACGAAGCCGTTTTAGATAAAACCATTATGAGCATCGCTGAACGCAATGGATTAACACTAGAGCAATTACGTCAAAAATTGCAACAAGAAAATATACCTTATGCAAAATACCGACAACAAATTCGTCAACAACTTATTATTAGCAAGTTACAACAAGATGAAGTCGCTGCAAAGGTTACCGTGACGGATCAGGAAACCAAAGATATGTTAATGCATATGCCAAAACCAACTCCGCAAAGAGCTGCTTATCATGTTGAAGATTTGCTTATTCCATTTCCCTCCAAGCCCTCCACCGCTGAAATAACTCGCATAAAAGCAAGCGCTTTATTTTTACTGCAACAAGCAAAAAGCGGAACTTCCTTTCAAGAATTGATAGAAAAAACTAAGCAATTTAATCCTCCATTAACTGGGGGAGATTTAGGTTGGCGCCCTCTTAATGATCTACCCGATATTTTTCAAACATCTATACAAAAACTTAAGCCCGGTGAAGTAACTGGACCTATCCAAGCTGATAATGGTTTTCACCTTATTCGCCTGTTGGAAATGCGTGGCAATAATTCAACCCCCCACTATGTGACTTCCATACATTCTCGACATATTTTAATTAAAACATCTCCCTTGCTTAACAACCAACAGGCAGAATTACGCCTTAAAGAAATTCGCGCGGATATATTACGCGGTGGTAATTTCGCTGAGCTAGCAAAAAAATACTCCCAAGATCCAGGATCGGCCTATAAGGGTGGTGATTTAGGTTGGACTTTACCCGGTCTATTCGATCCTACTTTTGAAGCACAAATCAAAAAATTGGCTATCAATCAGATTAGTTTACCTTTTCAAACACAATTTGGTTGGCATATCGTACAAGTGTTAGGTAGGGCGCAAAAATTACAAACATCACAAAACGTTTCACGCGAGCAAGCTGCACAGTTAGTTTATCAACGTAAATTTCAGCAAGCATTGAAAAATTGGTTACGTCAGTTACGAAACCAAGCTTATGTGAAAATAATGAAAAAATAAGGTTTATCATTGGAAGATTATGTTTAGAAATTATATATATTGAGATTCGATCTACTCGCTTCTTATTTTTTAAATAAACTACTCTAAGTAAAAAATTATTTACTTTTCATAGCAAAGCTACATTCTTCGCGAATTTTTTCCTCTGGCATTTTTCCATAACCACAATCTTTTAAGCCGCCACCCAAAAAAGAACTCCAATGGCTAGTATTCAACTTAGAATTATCTAGCTGAACAAATTTGGGTTCCATAGCCAAAGTAAAATGATTACCTCTCGTATCTTCATAATTACAGCTCGCCGATGCATTGACTCTATTTGTTTCGGTTTGAATATAAACAGTATTGAGTTTTTTTACAGGATGCCCAGAGTAGTTTAGGATAATTTTGTTATTGTTATCGCGGTAGTGGAAATCTAAAAACTCCATGGATTTATTTTTAGCTATCCGGTTATTAATCACTTGTGAGCTAGGGCAAGTAATTTTTGAAAAATCAGATTTAAAATCAAAGAATGCCGCACCGATAGATAACCCTTGGGCAATAACGGTTGCTAAATTTGGAAAATGCATTGTATTTCTTATTAGAAGAGTAAAAAGAAGTTTAAATTTAACATACTAAAAAAATTTATTTACACAAACTTTCTTAATAAGTTAAAAATATTTTTTATTCTTAATTCAGGTAGGGATTGCTCGAAGTTAAAACGTAAATGCGTGGGCCCATCCAGTTTATATAAGGTTGGATATTTTTGAATTAACTGGATGATATCTTGGGGATTGATATTTGGTTTTTCATTGAATTCGATGCGACCTCCCTGAGAACCGGACACAATCTTTTTAATGCCAATTTTGTTAGCGATTAATTTCAATTCGCTTAGTTGAAATAGATTTTTCAACGCTTGTGGTAATAAACCAAAGCGATCAATCATTTCGACTTGAATTTGCTCCAATTCTTGTACATTCTTTGCATGCGCAATACGTTTATAGAGCACTAAACGCGTATGTACGTCCGGCAGATAGTTTTCTGGGATTAATGCGGAAATTTGTAAATCAATTTCTACTGCATGATTAACTAGTTTTAGCGCAGGCTCTTTACCTGATTTTAGCGCAGCGACAGTTTGTTCAAGTAATTCCATATATAGTGAAAAACCTATGGATTGCATATTGCCACTTTGCTGCTCCCCTAAAACTTCACCAGCACCTCGAATTTCTAAATCATGCATGGCTAAAGTAAAGCCAGCACCCAAATCTTCTAAAGAAGTAAAAGCTTCTAAACGTTTCATTGCGTTGGATGTCATCATTTCTTTAGGGGGTGTCATTAAATAAGCATAGGCTTGATGATGAGAACGGCCTACACGTCCACGTAATTGATGAAGTTGCGCCAAGCCAAATTTATCCGCATGATCAATGATAATGGTATTAGCAGAGGGAACATCAATTCCGGTTTCGATGATTGTTGTGCAAACCAATACATTAAAACGTTGATGATAAAAATCTGCCATCACGCGTTCAAGTTGAGTTTCACGTAACTGACCGTGCGCCACTTGAATTCGTGCTTCTGGAACTAATGCCTCTAATTCCTTGGCTACTTTTTCAATAGTATCAACCTGGTTATGTAAAAAATAAACCTGGCCTCCACGAAGCAATTCACGCACTATGGCTTCACGGATCAAACTCGTATTGCGCATCTGTACAAAGGTTTTAATCGACAAACGTCGTGCCGGAGGCGTAGCAATAATAGATAACTCTCGCAAACCAGATAAAGCCATATTTAAGGTACGAGGAATCGGTGTTGCGGTTAAACTTAAAATATCTACCTCTGCCCGCAAGGCTTTTAAGCGTTCTTTTTGTTGCACACCGAAACGGTGTTCTTCATCGATGATCAATAAACCCAAGCGTGGAAACTGTAATTCTTTACTTAATAATTTATGTGTACCTATCAAAATATCAATTTTCCCATTTTGCAAACGTTCTAGAATTTTTTTCTGTAACGTAGCACTACGAAAACGCGAAATCATTTCGATCTGTACTGGCCATTCAGCAAAACGATCGCTAAAATTTTGATAGTGTTGTTGGGCTAATAAAGTGGTCGGAACCAGTATGGCGACCTGCTTATTGGATTGCACCGCTAAAAATGCAGCACGCATCGCAACTTCTGTTTTGCCAAAGCCGACATCACCGCAAATTAATCTATCCATAGTACGTTCTGAAGTCATATCATTGATAACTTGCTGAATAGCTTGCTCCTGATCCTGTGTTTCAGTAAAAGGAAATTGGGCGGTAAATGCTTGATAATCATGCTCTGGCAGATGAAAAGCATAACCCTTATGTGCAGCGCGATGCGCATAAATATCGAGTAATTCAGCCGCAATGTCGCGCATTTGTTCAGCCGCTTTACGTTTTGCTTTTTCCCATTGATCAGAACCTAATGAATGCAAAGGCGCATGCTCACTATCATTTCCACTGTACCGACTAATTAAATTAAGCGAAGATACAGGAACATATAGTTTTGCTTTAGCAGCATATTCTACTATCAAAAATTCGTTTTCTTGACCATTTATTTTTAAATGCTGTAACCCACGATAACGTCCCACACCATGATCAACATGAACAACTGGATTACCCTCAGCTAATTCCGTTAGATTTCGAATAATTGTACGAGCATCTAAACCTTTAGTTTTGATTTGGCGTTTTTGGATAATCTGATTACCAAATAATTGCGCTTCACCAATTAATACCAAAGGCGGTTTTTCTAAATAGAATCCTTCTTCCAACGGGGCAATAATGATACAAATAGGGTCACAAGCTTGCAGAAATTCTTGCCAAGTTTCACAGCGATGCGCTTGAATAGAGAATTTACTGAGTAAATCCATCAACACTTCTCTACGACCTGCGCTTTCCACGCAAAATAAAACTCGAGCTTGAGGATCTTTTAGAAATTCATTTAAAAAAACACTTAAATGTTGTAAAGGATATTCAAGTTTATGATCAACCGATAAATTAGGAAAGTTTTTAACGCGAGAATGATAAGTATCGTCAGATGCTGCTGAAGCTTGCTGTAGCAAAATCCTCGGAAACTCTTTTAAACGCGCAAATAATGTATCTGCGTCTATATATAATTGTTTAGGCGCTAATATCGGTCGTTCTATATCATGCCTAAGTTGTTCATAGCGCTCATTAACTTCTTTCCAAAAATTTTCTGCCGCTAACTGAATATTATTAACTTGTAAAATTAATGATTTTTTTGGAAGATAATCAATCAATAATTGTGTTTGTGGAAAAAATAACGGCAAATAATATTCTATTCCAGCTGGCGCGCGCCCTTCGCTCACTGCTTCATATAGGGGACAGTTTAAAGGATTACCGACAAAATTTTCGCGCCATTGTTGACGAAAAAAATTGATTGCAGATTCGGATAAAGGAAACTCACGTGCCGGAAGCAAATTTATTTTTTCTATTTTTTCTATAGAACGTTGTGTATCAGGATCAAAATAGCGAATACTATCAATTTCTTCATAAGCAAAATCAACACGAAAAGGTAAATCGCTGCCCATTGGAAAAATATCTAAAATGGATCCCCGTACAGCAAATTCACCACGCGTTAGAACTTGTGATACGCAATGGTAACCACCTAACTGTAAATTTTTTCTTATACTCTCGATAGATCTTTTTTCACCGCTCGAAATATTCAAGCTGGTTGCTAGTATGTAACTAAGTGGTGCAATACGTTGTAATAGGGTAGTGATGGGAACCAACAATAAACCCTGCTTTATTTGATGCAATTGAGCTAAAGTTGAAAGTCGTTGCGAAATAATATCTTGATGCGGCGAAAAATGATCATAAGGCAAGGTTTCCCAGTCAGGAAAATTAAGAATGGTTGAATTCGGTGAAAAAAACTTTACCGCGGCTTCTAGTTGATTTGCCATGAGAGTATCTGGCGTCACCACTAAAATGGTACCTTCATAACTATTCGCTAGCTGATTTAAAGCTAATGACAGACTATCTTGATGTAGATCGTTTAAACGTAAACGCTGACCAGGCTCAGTGGGAATAGATAGATTTAAAAATTCAGAAATAGGCATAGCTTAGTTAATTTTATTTTTTCATATAGACTAGCAACAAAGAAATTGCAGCGGGTGTAATACCTGGAATACGTGAAGCCTGGCCTAAAGTTAGTGGTTTATGTTGAATCAACTTTTCTTTCACTTCATTAGAAAGGCCTTTCACTGCGTTATAGTCTAAACACAGTGGTAGTGTAATATTTTCGTAGCGCGCTTGACGTTGAATTTCCACTAATTGTCGATCAATATATCCTTGATATTTAGCTTGAATTTCGATTTGCTCTGCAATTGTTAAATCGTCAACCCCTGGTCCTAAACCTTCGATTTTCATTAAACTCTTGTAATTTAACTCTGGTCGAGTCAATAATTCAGAAACTCGATAATCTCGCATTAAAGTTTGTCCTAGATGCGCTTCTATAGCGGTACTTAAAGACGTATTAGGTTTGATTAAAAGTTGTTTTAAACGTTGTTGTTCTTGTTCTAAGGTGTAACGCTTAACATTGACACTTTGCCAACGAGCTTCATTGATGAGACCTAATCGATACGCTGAGTCACTTAAACGAAGATCTGCATTATCTTCACGCAATAACAAACGATATTCAGCACGGCTAGTAAACATTCGATAAGGCTCGAGCGTACCCTGAGTAATCAAATCATCAATTAATACACCGATATAAGCCTCATCACGGCGCGGACACCATGCTGATTTTTCTTGGGCTTTTAAAGCGGCATTTAAACCTGCAATAATTCCTTGTGCGGCCGCTTCCTCATACCCTGTTGTGCCATTTATTTGTCCTGCAAGAAATAAATTTTCTAGCAATCTCGATTCTAAAGACGGAAAAAGATCGCGTGGATCAAAAAAATCATATTCAATTGCATAACCCGGACGTGTAATATGCGCTCGTTCTAAACCTTTAATACTATGAATCAAATCACACTGTATATCGAAAGGCAGGCTTGTTGAAATGCCATTAGGGTAAACTTCATGAGTATTGAGTCCTTCAGGCTCAAGAAAAATCTGGTGAGATAATTTATCTGCAAAGCGCACCACTTTATCTTCAATAGAAGGACAATAACGAGGACCTATTCCATCGATGACACCACTATAAATAGGCGAACGATCTAATCCTGAACGAATAATCGCATGAGTTTTTTCATTAGTATAAGTAATAAAACAACTTATTTGTGTGGGATGTTGTTCTATCTTTCCTAAATACGAAAATACTGGCAAAGGATTATCACTGGGTTGCTCTAATAAAATTTTATAATTAATACTACGGCCATCTAAACGCGGGGGGGTTCCAGTTTTTAAACGTTTAATCCGCAAGGGTAATTGACGCAACTTTTCAGCTAAGAAATTAGCCGCCGGATCACCTGCACGTCCTCCTTGTGCTTGTTGCAAGCCGATATGAATTTTTCCTGCTAAAAAAGTACCTGCAGTCAATACTATGGCTTTTGCATAGAAACGTAGTCCCATTTGCGTTACTACACCCACAATACGATTAGACTGCAGGATTACATCATCAACACCTTGTTGAAAAATAAATAAATTAGCTTGATTTTCTAAAGTCTTACGAATTGCTTGTTTATATAAACTACGATCCATTTGCGCTCTTGTTGCACGCACTGCCGGCCCCTTACTCGCATTCAATGTACGCCATTGTATTCCCGCCAGATCAGCAGCATGAGCCATGATGCCACCTAACGCGTCAACCTCTTTCACTAAATGACTTTTTCCAATTCCTCCTATGGAAGGATTACAAGATAATTGCCCTAGCGTTTCAATATTATGTGTTAATAATAAAGTAGACGCGCCTAATCGTGCTGCTGCCAACGCCGCTTCTGTGCCAGCATGACCTCCGCCAACAATAATGACATCATATTCTGTTGAAAAAGACATAATTTCAAATTTTTATTAATTAACTATAGTTTTCTAACGAAAGTTAGGGCAATATATCGGTTTTTAATACCGTCTCTCAAGAGGAAATCCAATGACACGATTACCTGTATTGACTGCCCTGGCTAGCTTACTCATCAGTTCAAACATACTGGCTGCACAGAGTACCTCTCCAGTTACGGTTAATCAACTCAAAACCACAGCTACTTTTCCAAAAATAGTCAGCAATTCCCCTGTTCTTAAGACCACCAAAGGTCAAATAAGCTATAGTATTGGTGCCGATTTGGCTGAAAATTTTAAAGAACAAGGCATTGATGTCGATCCAGTTGCTCTAGGAAAAGGATTGGCTGATGGCTCTCGCGGAAAAACACTATTAACACAAGCACAAATGGCGGATATTTTGAAAAATTTTCAACAAGAATTGATTAACAAGAAACAAGCTGAATTTAAAGATATTAGTCTTAAAAATAAAGAATTAGGCGATTCTTTCTTAGCTAATAACAAAACAAAACCAGGTGTTATAACCACTAAAAGTGGTATTCAATATAAAGTAATAAGTACCGGCAATGGCGAAAGCCCTACCGACGCTTCAATAGTTAAAGTTGAATATACTGGAAGCTATATTAATGGTACTGTCTTTGAAAAATCAAAAGAACCTGTAACTTTTCCTATAAATAATGTTATTCCTGGTTGGATAGAAGTACTCAAGATCATGAAACCAGGTGCAACCTATCAAGTCGTTATTCCTCCACAATTGGCCTATGGTGAGCATGGAGTTGATAAAGCGATTGGCCCTAATCAAACGCTCGTATTTACAATTCATCTTATTGAAGTAAAGAAAAGAGCATAAAGTTAGTCTAAATCCGTCGTATTGATAAGAATTCAGTAAACTGTCTGTACGATGGATTTAAAAAAATGGCCCAACTTCGTCAGCTTGAATGTTATTAAATTTAAGCTATACTGATTGAGAAAAAAATTAACGGAAATTAATTTTTTATCTGTTTCATATCTTCAAGGAGGAAAACATTATGAATCCGGAAGAACTAAAAGGAAAATGGCAACAAATTAAAGGCAAACTACGGGAAAAATGGGGAAAATTGACCGATGATGATTGGGAACAATTACATGGCGATAAAGAAAAATTAATTGGAAAAATTCAAGAACGATATGGTATTAGCAAGGAACAAGCTCAAAAAGATCTCCATGAATTTTTTAATAAACATAAAGACCATCATTAAAATTTTAAATTAATAAATTCTTTTTTAATCATCCCACATCAATTTATTGGAGTGGGATCGATTAATCTCTGCTTATTAAAAAAAGCTAAACTTTTTTTAACTCATTTCTTTTAGCAGCAAAATTGGCTAATTTAACATAATCACTAATAGCCAATTGTTCAGGTCGCTGCGTCGAATTAATTTTTAACTGTTCGAATTCATGTTCTTGTAAATAATTAGCCAAATTGTTACGTAGCATTTTACGTCGATGATTAAATGCATTTCGGACTATTTGAGCAAAAAGGACGCAATCATTGGCTTTATAAGGTAATTCTCTATAAGGATTAAGCCGGATCACAGCAGAATCTACTTTTGGAGGGGGTTGGAAAGCACCTGATTTCACATTAAATAATTTTTCTACCTGACAATAATACTGAATCATCACACTCAAACGACCGTAACTGGCTTGCCCTGGGGATGATGTTATTCTATCGACTACTTCCTTCTGCAGCATAAAATGCATATCTTGAATAATATTAGCTTGCTTTAGACAATGAAACAATAAAGGGGTAGAAATATTATAAGGAAGATTCCCCACCAAACGCCAAACTTGTTCAGTCTTACTCAAGGTATGAAAATCAATTTTTAAAACATCTCCTTGGTAAACAATTAACTCTCCAAGTACAGCACATTTTTTTTGTAAGTGGGGAATAAGATCTTTATCTAACTCTATTACAGTCAAGCTTTTAAGATGTGGTAACAATCGCTCGGTAAGTGCCCCCAAACCCGGACCAATCTCAATCATATTATCGGTTTTTTGAGGTGCGATGGCTTGTACCATTTTATCGATAATAAAGTTTTCATGCAGAAAATGTTGGCCGAAGCGTTTACGTGCCGGAATGGGTAACATTATTTATTTTCACGCTGCTTGTAAATCAATCATTAAAGCGGATAAAAATCGCGCCGCTTCGCCACCGGTAATAACCCGATGATCCACAGTTAAAGATAAAGGTAATTGCTTATGTACACTTATTTTTCCTTTTTCAACAACAACTTTCTCATTAATCCGTCCAGCGGCTAAAATCGCAACCATAGGTGGAATAATGATAGGTGTTGCATAACGACCTGCGAAAATCCCTACATTGGAAAGTACAAAAGTTGCTCCGAGTAAATCGTCCGGTGAAATACTTCGATTTTTTACTTCTAGTTTAAATTTATCGATTGCTTTTCTTAAATTAACAGCACTTTCTTGAGCAACATTTTTTAAGACGGGAACAAATAAACCTTCGGGGGCATCCATTGCTAGACCTAAATCAATCTGACTATGTTTAAATAAAGCTAGTTTTGATTCATCAAACCAAGCATTAAGTCGGGGTTCACGCTGACAAGCAGACATAACTGCACGAATAAGGCGTAAGGTAATATCTGTTTTTTCTGGCCAAGCATGGATATCCGCATCATCAACCAAAGTAACTGGCACAATAGATAATTGCGTTTGTTTCATTGTACTTGCCATGACACGGCGAACGCCGCGTAACGGTTCATAACCTGATGCAAGTGAAGATAAGGAATTTGCTGTAGATCCAGTTTCTTTGCTGGATTTTTGCTGTATCAATTTTTCGATATCAACAGCAAGAATTTGTCCATTTGGACCTGTGCCTTTACAGTCGTTTAAGTTAATTTGGAATTTTTTTGCTAATGCTCGAATTGCTGGAGTCGCTTTAATTCCATTCTGATTCGGCGTTGATGTTTGTTTTTGTTGGATTCCTAGTGGAGATTCATCAATAATTCTATTCCCTAATTGCAAATTTCCAACAACAGTCGCTTGATCTATGTTTTTTTTAGCTGAAATTTCCGCTTCAATATCAATTAAAGCTTTTCCGGTTTTAATAATATCTCCTGGCTTACCATAGAGTTTTGTTATTTTACCACTAAAAGGTGCAGGAATATCTACCAATGCTTTTGCGGTTTCCATCGCAACCATAGGCTGGTCAACTTTAATAACATCATCTACCTCGACATACCACTCTCGAATTTCTGCATCCGGCAAGCCTTCACCTAAATCAGGTAAGTTAAATGTTGTCATGTAAACTCCAATGTTTGCTCAATCACATTGTAAATCCTAGTAACACTGGGTAAATATTGTTTTTCCAATTGCGCATAAGGAACCGTAACATCATATCCGGTAACACGCTGTAATGGTGCTTGTAAAAACAGAAATGCCTTTTCACTTAATTGAGCTACAATTTCTGCACCAACGCCACAATAACGAGCTGCCTCATGAATAATTACGCATCGACCTGTTTTTTCTACAGAGCTTAACAGCGTATTAATATCTAAAGGTTTAATCGTGGCAACATCAATTACTTCAGCATGCATTCCTTTCTCTTGTAATAATTTATCCGCAGCTAATAAAGTTTCATGCAACATCGAACCCCAACTAATCAAAGTGATATCGATACCTTCTCTTAAAATAAAACTTTGATCTAAAGGTAAGGCTGCACCAGTATCGGGTACTTTTTGTTTATTTAGACGATAAAGGCGTGTGGGCTCTAAAAAAATAACCGGATCAGGATTACGGATCGAAGCCAACAATAAACCATAAGCTCGTGCGGGTGATGAAGGAATCACCACACGTAAACCTGGGATATGTGCAAAAAGAGCTTCAGTGCTTTCAGAATGATGTTCAGGCGCATGAATCCCTGCTCCGTATGGCATGCGAAACACTAAAGGACAATGTAAACGTCCACGAGTACGATTCCGAAAACGCGCCGCATGATTGATAATTTGATCTAATGCGGGATAACTAAACCCCATAAATTGAAATTCAGCAACCGGTTTTAAGCCTTGCGTAGCCATACCAATCGTAAGACCGGCTATCATAGATTCTGCTAAGGGTGTATCTAATACTCGATCAGCACCAAATTTTTTGAATAATTCAGATGTTGCTCGGAATACCCCCTCATTAACACCAATATCTTCACCCAATAAAATTACTTCTTCATCAACAGCCATTTCATAGGCTAATGCTTGCGTAATTGCTTCTATCAATGTTATTTCAGCCATTGTCAAGATCCTCACTTAACATAAACATTGCTTCAGCTTCGATACGTTGTTCAATTAAATCATGAGGTAATTTTGCAAAATGATAATCAAATAGGTCAGTCACTGCAGGTTTAGCTAAGGAAAGATATTCAGTCACAGCGATTTCTATCTTTTTTTCACATTCCTTTTTAAAATTTTCCTCTTTTTCATTCGACCAACTTTTTTGATTAATTAAATAATTCTTCAAGCGTCTTAAGGGTTCTTCTTGCCAGGCTTGTTGCAAGTCTTCTTCACGACGATAGCGGCTCGCATCATCGGCAGTGGTATGATCACATAATCGATAGCTTAAAGCTTCTATGAGACTAGGACCCTGCCCATCACGTGCTTTGGCAATCGCTTTATCCATCACAAATTTCATGGCAATAACATCATTTCCATCAACCTGTTCACCATGAATTCCTGCCGCAATGGCCTTTTGCGCTAAAGTTTGTGCATGAGATTGATGTTTACGAGGTACAGAAATTGCCCATTGATTATTATCAATAACAAACACAATCGGTAGTTGCCAAACGCCAGCGATATTTAAGGCTTCATAGAAATCACCTTCAGAGGTAGCCCCATCACCGCAGGTTGATACGACCACTCTTGCTTGTTTACGAAGTTTAAAAGCTGTCGCAACACCTGCTGCATGTAAAAGCTGAGTTGCAATCGGCACACATATAGGAAAATCTAGAGGACACTCACTAAAATGATTACCCCATTCATTCCCTTTCCAAAAGCTAAGAATCTCACTCATTTTCACACCACGCATTAGTTGCGCGGCATAATCACGATAGAAAGGACAAAAGACATCCTCTCTTTGCATACTCGCACCTATCCCAACAGAAATAGCTTCTTGTCCAAGTGTAGAAGCATAAGTGTTGAGCATACCCGTTCTTTGTAATGCCACTGCTTTGTAATCAAAAAGACGCGTGAGCATCATTTGTTGATACAATTTTAATAATTCATGGACGTTGTGCGTAAATACTGGCAAATCTTGTTGAACTTCGCCCTTAGAATCCAGAAAACGAGTATACTCAATAGAGAATCTCGCAACCTCGCTCATATTAACCTCTTTTAAAAAGTGTTATCTGAACTACTTCGCACTTGAATTTTTATCTGCGTTGCCGTCCGATTCGCAATCCTCAAAGTTATAAGGATATATCATGATTTCTGCATGGGACGCGACACTTGCCAAAAATTCAATTGCTGTAAGTATTGATTTTTTTAAATACTATTTAATCGTGATTCAGCCAAACTATCCGCAATTATACTAGGGGGTTTATTTTCCTTATATGCATTCTTAAATATTTTTAAAAGTGTACTATAAATTGTTGATATATGTTGTACCACATGTTCTCGATTCAAGCGATTTTGGTATTCAGCATAAGCATAAATCAAACCTCCTGCATTAATTACAAAATCCGGAGCATATAAAATCCCTTTTTGATGCAATACTTCTGCATGTCGTGGTTCAGCTAATTGATTATTAGCTGAACCGGCCACAATCGCTGTATTCAATTGAGAAATGGATTCATCATTCAGAACAGCCCCTAAAGCGCAAGGGGAAAAAACATCGCATTCCACTGCATAAATTTTCTCAGGTTCGACAATGTTAGCTTTTAAATCTTTTACATAGTGTTGCATTAGTTCGGTATTATTGTCGCAAACCGTTAAACGAGCACCTTTTTTTTGCAATGCATTCGCTAAAGCAAAACCCACATGTCCCATACCTTGGATGGCAACGTGAACACCTTCTAAATGATCACGATGCAATTTAAATTTAACTGCTGCTTCAATACCATATAACACACTTAAAGCAGTATAAGGTGCAGGATTACCTTTATGCTTAGAAGTAGTGACGACATAAGGCGTTTCAAGTGCTATACTATCCATATCTTCAATCACCACACCACTATCCATCGCAATAATATAACGCCCCTTAAATTCATTAACAAAACGTCCCAGCGCGCGAAAGTAAGCACTACGATCTGACAATTCTTTAGGACGCATTAACACTGTTTTACCCCCGCCTAAAGGTAAATTAGCTAATGCTGCTTTGTAACTCATTCCCTGTGCTAAACGCATAGCATCATGAATAGCATGATCGATAGAAGCATATTCGATAAAACGACATCCGCCTAAAGCGGGACCTAAGCGTGTGCTATGTATTGCTACAATGGCACAAAGTTGGTTAATCTGATCAATTTTAAAAAAAAGTTCACCAAAACCAAGTTTTTTTGCATAGCTTAGTAGTTCATCACTTAACATAAAAAATGTTGGGTCCTTAAAATATCAACCTATTCTTGAAGTAATACAGAATCCATCGCAAATGAAAGCACTCACAGGTGAGTGCACATTCTAAGAGACTCTGCTATTGCTTGCAATGACTTGATTCGCAAAAAAAGGATGGACTATTGCTAGACGCCTAGTAACAGGAAAATGGTTTAGGTGTTTTGTAAAAAATCAGATATCGCTTTAATGCGATGTTCAACTAGTTTTTTTCCCAAAGCTGCGCCATTAATACCCAATTTTTTTACCTTATCAGCAGATACTTTTTTAGCTGCAGCAAAAGCTGATAATATTCTATCTTTTTGTAAATAAATTGTTTTTCCCAATCCAGAATAAGCTTGAAAATCCGACTCACAAACCAATAAAAACTGGTCTAAACGTGAGGATTGTCTAAACGCATCGGTTTTTTCAAGTAAAATATACAGAGATTGTGCGTCGAGCTCTAATGCACGATGACAAAGCAGATGATAAGCCGCTGCTGTGACGGCAAGAGCTACATAAGCATGCGGTATACGATAACGCAGACATAAAGCTTCTATCTTATGAACTCCTGTTTGCGTTTCTTCTTTTGCTACACCCTTCCCAAAATCACAAAGTATTGCTGCAAATCGTACTTGCGGATCACCAGTTAATGCCACTGCTTTTTCTAAAACAGATAAATAATTATGTTGGCCCAATGATCGTTGGTCAGCTACTCGATCATACTGGGTATATAATTCTTGTAGCTCAGGAAATAAAACGGCTAATGCCCCGCAATCATACAAGGTTTTAATAAAAGCTTGTGGCGCAGCTTCGTTGAGCGCAATTGAAAATTCTTGCCAAACTCGCTCTGGCACCAACGCTTGTACTTCACCGACGGACACCATAGCTTTCATTAACTCCATGGTTTCTTTAGCTACTCGAAAACCTAATGGAGCAAATCGCGCCATAAAACGCGCAACTCTTAAAATTCGAACTGGATCTTCAATAAAGGCAGGAGAAACATGGCGTAATAACTTATTTTCCACATCTTTTTGTCCCTGAAAAGGATCAATAATATCGCCGCTATTATTTTGAGCCATCGCATTAATGGTCAGATCTCTACGTTTTAAATCATCCTCGAGCGATACATCTGGTGCTGCATAGCAAGCAAACCCTTTATATCCAGGACCTATTTTGCGTTCTGTACGCGCTAAAGCATATTCTTCATGAGTTTTAGGATGAAGAAATACTGGAAAATCTTTACCGATTAAACGAAATCCTTGCTTTAACATTTCCTCAGGACTTGTGCCTACGACGACATAATCACGTTCTTTTACTGGATAACCCAACAATTGATCACGTACCGCACCACCAACTAAATAAATTTCCAAAGCAAATCCTTCAAATATATAACTTGTACCCATAAAGCTTAAAGAAAGTTATAAACTAAATTAGCAGGTTTGCCAAATTTATCCATGATTTTATGTAATTAAAAAAAAATATTAGGCATAAACACTATAAAATAGATAAAATAAACTTTATCAAAATTTCATGAATCAATTTACTTTGAATTCGTTAGTAAATTTGTTCCTTCTATATTTGGTAATAAACTGCCTTGATTATTAAATAAAGATGAATTTTTTCCATCTGCGAAAAATAGCGTATGGATATGCGTTCTTTCAATAGCTTCGCAATTTGCTTTAGTTATCTGATATTTCAACAAGTCGGGATTAGCAGCTAATTTATCCCCAAGTAATTGTAACGCTTCAGCCTGTGCTTTTGCATTGATACCAGTAGCTTCCTTATTAAGCTCTGCAACTTTTTTACTATTTTCAGCTTCTATCAAATTAGTGGCAGCAGTTTGCTGAGCTTGGAATTGTGCAACTTCTGAAGCAATTTGTGCATTTTTAAAAGCAACTATCTTTTGCATTTCAATGGCTGCTAAATCAGCATTTGCTTTCGCAACTGCAACGGCTTGTTTTCCCATCTCATTTTCTACATCTTTATTGAGTATATTGATTTCTTCAATGTTTAACCTAACCAATTGGATACCATATTCCTTTAAATCCTTTTCCAGTTGTTTTTTTACTGATTCTTGCCAAGTGCTAAGATATATTTGATGGTACGCAGGAGGGTTGTCATTAGCTGATTCTGATGTGCCCGCAGTAGCATCAATTTTTAAATCACTAGAAGATTGAAGACCCTGCAAAGAGGTTTCTTGGCCTGCTCTGGCCATATCTACGTGCGTAACGTGTTCAATATGTTTATCTATTCCTGTTGGGCCCAATTTTTCTATAGCTAATTTAGGGTCGATAATCCGATAAGCAACAAATAATTTTACACCAACTTGTACAGAATCTTTTGTATAATAAGTAAATTGTTCTTTTTCAGTGGGATAGTTCTTATTGATCAAATTAGTATCCAAAAAAGTTACAAATTTAGCATTCGGATTTCTAATTTCTAAACCCTCATCTTTCTCAATTATCCCAGCTTGATTCTCTTCTTTATTTCTTGAATTTGAAGCTGAATTATCAGGAAAAGTAAATTGTTTAGAACCAATATTATAAACCGCTACAGTATTAGGGGGCGGCATAAGTATTAATAAATCACCATGCTCAATATAAGACGTCGATTTGGCAACTTTTGCAGCGTAAGAAAAATTATTAGTTTTAAAAACGTGCGCACCTTCATCGAGTAACACTGTCTTTCCGTCAAGAGTTACCTTTGCATAATCAGTTGAATTAACAACGACAAGATGCCTATCACCATAACCAATATGAGCTCTATTTATAATCTGTTCAATGCTATAAATGCCTATGGTTGACGAATCATCTCGAAAAACCCTAAACCATGTCCAAGGTTTCCATAATGACCATATTTTAATTCGTCGTTGAAAATGACCAGAGTGACCTGCTAACTCAGCAGCACCATTACGCTGAACTAAACGGACTTGATCTGTGGCTAGCATGCGATGTTTAAATAGAGAAAACCCTGAAAAATTAAGCTTCTTCAAGATAGACGAGCGTGATGATGTAGAATCATTTTCTTGGTTAAATAGAGTAATAATTTCTGTAAGAGAAGCAGGGGTAATCGGCCCAAGAGCTGATTGAATAATATTATTTTCAGATGGAATAATAGTTGGATCGGTAGGCATTTAAAATCTCCTTTTTATATTTATTTAATACTATTATTAAGTTTTATATAAGGCAAGCATTGCTAAAAAAATATTAAAATTTTTGAATTTAAGTCTTAGAAATATTTATCATAGAAGTTGATTTAATTCCATTTTCAATTGTTTCTATTTCTTGAAGGTTCTTTTTGAAAAAAGAAAAATGATCAGTTTGCTTGAAAGAAGCACTTTTAGTGGACAATAATAAATTTGATTGCGCTTCTGGATAAGTATTTAGGTGCACAGTCTGGTCAGATGAATGTTTAAGTTCTAAACTTAAAAGAGTTGCTAAAAATAAAAGCTTTTTGCTCGTTTGCTCTAAAACTCCTAGTCTACTATCTAAATTTTTTACCATTTCAAAACGACTTCGCTGTCGACTATGCAAATGATAAGTAATGAAATTAGCAATACCATTTATAATAATCAAAGGAATAAAAATTAACGTTATGGGGAAAGTGAGTGTCTTAACCAGAGTATGTATCCCTAGATTACTTTTCCATACGATTTGTTGTGTTAAATTATATCCATAAAAACCACCCCCAAAAAAAGCAAAGGATCGATTCAAAAATTTTTTAAACTTCCTAAAACATGCTGTCGAGTCGCCTAATATCTTATCTTGATCACAAGAAGTATAAACATTTTTTTTAAGCACATAGCTATTAAATAAGCTATAAAATTTTTTATCTAAATTATCTAGTTTATTTTTTTCAAAAAAAATCCTAAATTTACATTCCAAAAATTCAATATTATCTTGTAAATATTCAAATTTTTTCCATTTCTCAATTTGAATAATTTGTTGCTTACCATAATTGTCTTTAAAATAATATTCACATTTTTCATTGATTCGATTTAGAATAGTACGTTCATAAAAATCCTCTCTAGCACGAAATTCACAAAGATGACTTGTTAAAAAAAAAGTTGCTGCAATTAAAATTAAGATGCCAACAGCTAAAGGTGAAGCGGTAAGCGTCGCCAAACTAAGCATACCAATAAACAATAAAACACTATGTATGGCCCAAGTTAACAAATAAGTATAAAGTACTACGCTGATTAAATTAATGGTTAATGAGGCTACAAACTGTGTCTTTGGATAAACTTCTGTCAAGTATCGATAAAGTTTCGATTCTTGTATATTTAAGGATGACAAATGAGCAGGATATAAATTTTTTTGAATGCTTGAAATTGAGTTTAGAAAATCATTTATATTTAGTTTTTTTCTTGATAAATCAAAAACTATTTCTTGAATTAATTTAAATTCATTCTTACTTTTTTCTTCATTGAATATTTCAATTTTTAAAACTTTTAGAATTTCTTCGGCTTCTGTGGTAGCTAAATTTGGAAAGATGACGGAATCTTTTTTAACTAAATAAAAAAAACGTAAGATTAAATAACCTGTTAAGGATATACCCAATGCTAAAAAAATAATTGGAAAGCTATATAATGAAAAAGAAAAAAAAAGCAATAAAAAACTAATCCAACTTAACAAATTGGCGTGGCTACTTAATCCGTACCAAAGCACCGAAAAAAACTGCATGGGTTTATTTTTACTAACAAATTTGTTTATTTTTTCCCAAATAGAAATAATTGAGTAAATCCGGATAGTTTCTGTTTTTTTTAAAAAATGAACATGTAATTCTTTATTTAATTTTTCTTGTTGTTTTTTTATTTTTTTTATTTCACTTTGAATAGAAATAGAGTTCATTTCTTGAGCAACAAGACTTCTAAATTGATCAATCGCAACTTGACTGTCCAAACAACTTATCACTGATGAGGTTTCATCTAAATATTCTTCTTTGACTGTTTTTAACAAAGCTAGTTTTGCTAATTGTGAAAGACGTTTTTTTTCTAATTGAATATATTTTTCTGTTAGGGTATTACTAGCAATTTTCTTTTCTATTTCTTCATCGATTATATGTGCTAACTTATTTTCAAATTCAAAATAATTTTTTTTATGCAGAACTACACAGGTTTCATCTCTATCATCAATAATCCATGGATTAGCTTTATCTTTGGAGTAAAAAAATAATCGTTCATTATATTTATTTATTAAAGAGAATCTTTTATAAACTGGATCGTTTTCAACTAAAGTGCCACATTCATTGGAATTTTCGAAATTGTGAATAGAAATTAAATAATCCCATCGATTGCTTTTGCACTTTCTGTAATCTGCTGAAAAATTTTTGGAAAAATTAAAAAACCAAGGAAACGCGGTGGTATCATTTAAATGATCCACTGCGATTGTCTTACCCATAAAACCAGGAAATTTCTTTATTTCATTCCAAATTGAAATAAACTTTTTAAGAAAAACCACTCAGTATTTTTTTATTATATTATTGGTAACAACTGAAGTGTCTTAGATTAAATTAGATGTTTTAAAAAATCTAGTACAAAAATTATTATCTCTTTGGACAAAATAAAGAAGTGCTACCATCTTCTTTCCATTCCGCTCGTATGCAATGTGGCCCTATATCTTCATAGGATCTATCAGAAAAATTAGCCGTTAAGATAAGCCGGTTTCCAAATTGGGTTTGCTGCACTAAATGATCATCCGTCAGCCAATCAAATGTTGTTAATGCTTCTATACCTGTCATTTGATGCAAGGGTGAAAAAAAATTATAGTAATCAACAAAATATTTTTTATTTTTTTGTAAAGTTTTTTGGTCTAGCACCCAAATTGGTGGAATATTATAAAGATTCTGCAATAAAGCTTTGGCTTTTCTAATAGCGGGAATCTTTAATTCATTTAACTCCCAACGATCAGTACTAATCACCGAGTCATGAAATACCGCTTCATAAAGTGGCAGTCTATAGCGTGGATTATAAGAAGCATTGATAAATTCAGCGGGTGCATCATAAGCTTGGAATAGTATTTTTGGAGCAGAGTTAGGCCACCAAACGCCAAAATGTTTCTTATCTTGTAAAACAGGCCAAAAAGCTGCTGGGAATGCCAAAAAGGCACCGTTATTATAGGCGATAGTCGGGTTAGCCCAGGCTAATCCAGTTTCAGAACCTAATACTATCTTCTGCCTGCTACCAATAAATCGCATCCGCTCTAAACGATTATTTAAATCTTGCTCGCGGATCATGGGATGATGTTTTGAATAATCATCATAAAGTGGATAAGCTGCATCACAATCAAGGAAAAGAGCATTGTCTCCGTTATTCAACATTTTTTCGATTTGGTTTGCGATATTTTTCTGCTTAGATTCTCTTAATCGGAGCGCTTCTGAACTTAAATAACAACCTCGGTTTGCAAAGCCAATTAAAAGCGATCCATTCGGGTTTCGAATACAAGCTTCTGGCCATAAATGATTAGACCAAGTTGAAGTTATGCTATCTGAAGTTTTTGGGTTTTGCGCATTATCAAAACTATCATAAGGCCCTATTAAATAACCCAAGTTTTCAGCTTTGCGAATATAGTCCTTTTCGATATTTGCGTTATCGATAACTGGACTAGCATCATAATTTATCAGTGCATGTTTGATACCTAACTTTTCCAGTTCATCCAACATAACCAAGCTTTTACCATCACCCCAAACCCAAATATGGAAAGCGCCTAATAATTTATTTACATTGGCATTTTCTAGTATTTTTTGTTTGAGTGAAACAAATTTATTTTCATTGATTAGTAAATTACGATAGTCCAATGCGGGACTTATGGGTGAATTCCCTGCTAAATGAATTAATAAAGTATACACTGGAAAACGTGATCTTTTTAAAAAATGATGTTCATTCACCAAGTAAAGTTGGTTTGATTTTTCACGGACTTTTGCATCGGTATCAACATCATGGTCGCTCCAAATATAATTAACAAAATTCTCATCTGTGTATTCTATTGCCCAGAAAGGAATACTCAAGGATAAATTTAAATATTTAGGATGTTTATTAAACTCTTTTTGCCAGAAAGCATTATGATTTGGAATATATAAACCTTCTCCATCTGGAAGAACTAATGCTTTAGCCTCTGGAGTCAAACCAGCAACAGGCCATTGAAATGTTTGCTCTTGGTTAGTATTAAAGGAAAATTTAAGACCTTGATCATCTGCAATTACTTTCACTTGCATATTGAGATGAGGATAAAACCATTGCGCTTTTTTATTATTAACTTTTAGATCTCTTACTTCATCAAACCAAGGTCCTTCTTGCGTCAAATTAATCGCTGCTGAATCGTCACTTGGTGAAACTGAGATAGCCAAATTTGCAGGATTAATAGTGAATTCACCGGTTTTAGTTTTTAAAGTAACACTTTCTTTAGCGGATACTATTCCAGTAGTCAACAATAAGCCTAGAAAAATGGGACAGAATTTTTTAAACATCGTTTAAAATTCCAAATAGGAGGTATAACTGCGCTAATTATATAATGTAGTGAAAAGATGGTCAAAATATTTACAACATTGTAAGTTTTCTATTTGCAAGAGGTTATGTCCTTTAACTTTTATTCGAAAAAATTCTTTAAATATTTTTTTAATAATAAGTGATTATTTGAATTAATTCTAAAGCCTACATAACCATCCGGTCTGATGACATAAATTGCTGAAGAAATTACACCGTATCGTTTAAAAAGTATTTTATTGACTGGAGATAAAATAAAGCTGTGAATTTCCAGCCAATCTTTATATTTTTCTAAGTAGACATTTATTTTTTCAATAAAATTATCTGGTTTTTCCTTTTTAGCATTAAAATAAAGTATATTAATAGGTTTCTTAGCTAACAATATAAACAGACTGGATGAGTTAACTGGGGCATTAGGTGCACGGTATCCTGGGTATGGACCTCCTTTAAATCCTTGATAAGAATTTTCTATGATTTCATAGTTAAATTGATTTTTTGGATAGTGAATATTTAGCTGAGACATAAACCAAAAAAGACGTTTTTCTATATTTTTCTTGGAAAAAAGAAAAGAAATAACCAAAGGTAATAACCAATTTCGTAGTTTGGAAATGAAAAAACCTTTTTCTGTGAGCAAGGAAAAAAACTGATCCGTCGTTTTTAATAATATTTTTCCCACCGGATGCCTCTCTGTCTCGTAAGTATCTAATAATTTTACGTTAGTTCCTTTTTTTAATACCAGAGCAACTTTCCAAGCGAGATTAGTAGAATCTTGTATTCCGGTATTCATGCCCTGACCACCTACCGGGCTATGAATATGGGCTGCATCTCCGGCAAGAAAAGCTCGATTTAGATAATATTTGTTTACGCCTCGATGATGTAAACGAAACGTTGACATCCAAATTGGATTAATCAGTTTCACAGAGACTTGAGTCAGCAAACTTGCTAAGTTTTCTAACTCAGTCAAGCTGGGTGTTGATTTTCTTTCTTCTGAGTCATTCGAACGCTTTGCTAACATAACTCGACTAGTTTTCTCTGTGAGCGGAATATGCACGAATACGCCGTCTTTTCCCAGAAAAAAAAGGAATTTATTTCGCGAGTAAGGCCATTCAATACTTGCATCAACCAAATTAAAAATTTGTGGATAAGCATTTCCTTCAAACGTAAAATTAAGCGTATGTCGAACGCTACTGTGAGCTCCATCACAACCTATAATATAGTCACATATGATTTTTTCGGGGTTTTGGGTGATATTGTTTTTAATAATTGCTTGCACACTGCTCATATCTTGAGAAAAAGCAATTAATTCTTTCTGACGCTCTATGTAAACACCATGTTTTTTTAAAAATTCGATAAAGATACGTTCTGTTTCCGCTTGTGGAAGAAAATAAATTGAAGGAAAAGGGGTATCTTGGTGCTTAAAATGCTTAAATTTTACTTCAATTTGCTTCTTTCCATTAATAAAAAAAGCAAAATCCACGTTAGAACGTGCTAACTTAAGAAATTCTTCAGCAATACCTAAGTTCTGAAATATTTCCATCGATTTCGCTTGAATCGCGAAAGCTCGCGATTCAAGTGCCCTATCCTTCTGCTTATCAAAAATTCTAAACTTAACGCCATAACGCAACAAATGACAAGCCATTATCAGGCCCGTAGGCCCTGCCCCAATAATCAATACTTCTGTATCCTTGGTTTTAATATCCATAAAAAAACTATAGTTCAGACTTTCGCGAAGTAAAATGACCGCGCTATAATGGTCAAATATTTTGCTTGCTTAAATTCCTAAGGAGAATTAATTGCACATCCGTTATCAATCGTTACTACCCCAACATAGTCTATCCCGCTTTGCCGGCTGGATAGCTAACTGCAAACAAACATGGATTAAAAATAGATTAATCTTTGGATTTATACGTCATTATAATGTCGATATGACGTTAGCATTGGAAGAAAATCCTGAACATTATATTAATTTTAATCATTTTTTTACACGATCTTTAAAACCTGAAAAGCGCCCAATTTCCACTAATATTAGAGACATCATCTCTCCCGTAGATGGCACTATTAGTCAAGTTGGCGATATCAAAGAAAATCAACTCATCCAAGCCAAAAAAATAAACTATAACCTTCAAGCTTTATTAGGCGGTTCTGCTAAATTAGCTGCGCAGTTTCATGGAGGGCAATTCGCAACTTTTTATCTAGCTCCTCAAGATTATCATCGCGTACATATTCCTTATAGTGGCGAATTGAAAGAAATGCTTTATGTTCCAGGGCGTTTATTTTCAGTAAATGCTCAAACTACTACTGAACTTCCAAATTTATTTGTTCGCAATGAACGTGTTATTACCTTCTTTTCTACACCTATAGGTCCGATGGCGGTCATTTTAGTGGGCGCAATGCTTGTTGGCAGCATCAATACCCCATGGGAAGGAATTATCGCTCCTGCTCCCAATCAACATATTTATCATTGGCATTACCTAGATAACAAGGTTTCCTTACGTAAGGGGGAAGAAATTGGACAATTTCAATTAGGTTCTACAGTTATTATTTTATTCACACCCCAGCGTATAAAATGGTTGTCTGAATTATTTGAAAAAAAGGTGAAATTTGGAGAATGTATTGGCCAGACAATATGAGGTGTGTTTGTAAATATTAAGTTATAATAGGTTTTTGATGATAAAAAAACTGGGTGGCTAATGTCTATACCACAAAAAAAAACCGTTGCAGCCTCAGCTGTACATGATCATACTTATAAAATATTTCCTAATGATTTGAACTCAACTGAAACCGTGTTTGGTGGTTTAGTTATGTCCACTCTTGATAGAGTTGCTTCTGTCGTTGCAGAGAGACATAGTCAAAGACCCTGTGTAACTGTTTCTGTAGATGCTATGCATTTTTTACAGCCTGCAACTCGGGGAGATATTTTAATTTTCCAAGCCGCTATTAATCGTAGTTGGACCAGTTCGATGGAAATTGGGGTACGTGTTCTTGCAGAAGATTACCGCACCGGTACACGGCGCCATATAGTGTCTGCTTATTTTACTTTTGTAGGTACAGATGAGTCTGGTCGGCCTGCACATGTTCCTAAGGTTATACCTGAAACGAATGATGAAATAAGACGTTATGAAGAAGCAGGCAAGCGACGTGAACAGCGACATCAAGCTTCACGAAAACGCACTGATAAATAAAAACTAAATCTTTGATTTAAATCCTCTCGAACTGACTTTGTGCTGAAGGTTCCAAGGATGGCAGTTAACAAAAATAAAAGAACTTTTTGGAGAAACTATGACGATACAAATATTACCGATTTTGGCGTTTAAGGATAATTATATTTGGTGTCTTATCAATGAAGAAACAAAACATTGTATTATTGTCGATCCAGGTGAAGCAAAACCTGTTTTGGCACAATTAAAACAATTAAATCTTAAACTCGATGCAATATTCATCACACACCATCATTGGGATCATACGAACGGTATTCGTTCTATTTTAAAACTTCAACCTGTTCCCGTATTCGGACCTGCAAAAGAAAAAATAGCTGGAGTAAGTAATCCAGTTAAGGAAGGTGATAAAATTGAATTGCCCAATTGGCCTACTTTTGAAGTACTGTCTATTCCTGGGCATACATTGGGACATATTGCTTATTATGGGAACCATCTTTTATTCTGTGGAGATACTTTATTTACAGCGGGTTGTGGTCGATTATTTGAAGGGACAGCAGATCAAATGTTGAATTCTTTGAATAAACTGATGCAGCTTCCTGACGAAACCCAGGTTTATTGTGGCCATGAATATACGCTAGCTAACTTACATTTTGCTCAGACCGTAGAACCTAATAACCTCCATATTAAAAAACGATTAGAAAAAACTAGAGAATTGCGTCAAAAAAACTTAGCCAGTGTCCCAAGTCATTTATCTGAAGAGCGCTTGAGCAATCCTTTTTTACGTTGTGATAATCCCAAAATAAAGATGTGCGTAGAAAAAAGAACTGGGAAAAAGCTTGTTAGCCCCATCGAAATATTCGCTTATCTTCGACAATGGAAAAATAATTTTAAGTAAATTATTTAGCTTTTTTTTGTCGTTCAATTTCTTCTAAAACTTTATACCGAAATCTAAATGGATAGCGAACAGCAGAAAATAATTCATTGGTCCCACTGACACCACGAATACGAATTGATCCATAATCAAAAATTCGGCCCATAATACTTTGACTAATCTCTACCCCTTCAATACGATCCAAGGAATTTTCAAAAGCATATCGGCTAATAAACCCTGATTTCATAATAACCCGTTTATCAGTAATTCCAAACTCAGAAGAATAATAAACAATCAGCCCGGGTAAGCAAGCAACTAAACCTAATAGAGAAAAAAAACTGATGAATAATAGAGGAAAGGGGCCTCTGATCCACAAAAAAGCCGCTATAAAAATTAAAACCATCAACGATCTAAAAACAACAATCCAATGTGGATGACTGAGATAGATGATTTTTTCATCTGGCAAGAGCGTTTTATTGATATAACCCATATGGCCTCTTATTATTATTTTATTTACTATGAGCAAGAATGTGGCTATAGTAGCCAAATTATCGCTTGTTTGCTATGTTTTTTGCACATGAACTCTCAATTAGCACTGGAAAAGCTTAATTTACTGGTTAAATTAGGTAACTCGATCGAAGAACGTAGCTTACCTCAATGGGTTTCGGTGCAAATAAAGTTTGATTTTAGCAGTCTACCCGCCGCGTGTATCAATGATCAATTAAATGATACGATCTGCTATGCTACCCTGGCGAATGAGTTGCAACAATTCTGTGATAAGCATTGTTTTAAACTTATCGAAGCCTTAGCTTATCGGCTTTATCAATTTCTTAAAAAGAAACTATTTAAAATAATACCTGATCAAATTAATATTTTCTTGTGTATCACTAAAAATCCTCAATTAACTAAAGTTGAACAATCTAGTTTTTCGATTAGTGATTAGCACCATAGGCAAAAATAAAAATACTGAGAGTATAATTAATTTTTTTTTTTAGTTACACTATCTTATTAATTAAGCAAAAAGTAAAATTTCTCAAAATATTAATAAAGCTTTTAAAAGTTTTATTTTCCGAAAACTTAAATATTGCATAACTTAAATTAATGGAACCATCTAATAAGAAGCAATGGTATTGCAAGAGGTCTTATGAAGAATAACATCGATTTAACTCTACACACACCTATGATTCGTCAATATCTACAACTAAAAGATCAACATAAGGATAAATTATTATTTTATCGCATGGGTGATTTTTACGAATTGTTTTATGAAGACGCCATTAAAGCTGCAAAATTATTAAACATTACCTTAACTAAAAGAGGTCAGTCGGCTAGTCAAGACATTCCCATGGCAGGTGTACCCTTTCATAGCGTAGAAAGCTATTTAGCCAAATTGGTAAAACTTGGCGAATCAATTGCTATTTGCGAACAAATAGGGGATCCAAATTTATGCAAAGGTCCTATGCAAAGAGAGGTTACACGTATCATTACCCCAGGAACACTTAGCGATGAAGCATTACTAGAAAATCATCAAAGCCTCTTATTAGCCCTGTATAGTCATAATGATCAATTTGGACTTTCTTATTTTGATATGGGGAGCGGCCAAATTCATATTTTACAGGTTATTGGGGAAGAAGCCCTTGCCAGTGAACTTGCACGACTCAACCCCAGTGAAATTTTAATCAGTGAAGAATATAAAGGTGAACAACTATTAACTCCTTATAAAACAATTCGACGGCGTCCGCCTTGGGAATTTGATTTCAGTACCGCAACTCATTTATTAACACAGCAATTTCAAACCCGTGATCTCAGTGGTTTTGGCTGTCAGGATTTACCCCTAGCGATACAAGCGACAGGTTGTTTATTAAATTATGTTAAGGACACGCAACGTGTTCAATTACAACATATTCAACCGCTTTGTATAGAAAGACGTGAAGAAAGTATTGTATTAGACGCCATAACCCGGCGTAATTTAGAGTTAACATTCAATTTACAAGGCGAAAAGAATAATACTTTAATTTCTATTTTAGATAACACAGCAACGCCGATGGGAAGTCGCTTACTTAACCGATGGCTGCATCGACCTTTACGTAAAATAGCTAGCTTAGAAGCACGACAAATAGCCATTAAACAGTTGTTAGTTACACAATCCTTTATAAACTTACACTCTTTGTTAAAGCCATTAGGGGATCTCGAACGTATTGTTACGCGCATTGCATTAAAATCGGCGAGACCACGCGATTTAAGTCAATTACGTCTCAGCTTAGCAATTCTGCCAGCTATCCACAACAAACTTGGCCCTTATTTAAACATTCAAACTGAAGATAAAAAATCAGCGTTACTTATTTCATTAAGTCAGCAGATAAAAAGTTTCCCACAATTATTTTGTTTACTGCAGCAAGCTATTGTCGAAAATCCTCCAGCCGTTATTCGTGAAGGAGGGATGATCGCTAAAGGCTATCATGCTGAACTTGATGAGCTAAAAAACCTAAGTGATCATGCTGGACAATATCTGCTTGACTTAGAAAAACGTGAACGAGAACTTACAGGCATTAATACGCTAAAGGTTGGCTTCAATCGAGTACATGGCTATCACATCGAAATAAGTCGCGGACAAGCCAAACAGGTACCCTCACACTATATTCGTCGACAAACGTTGACTAATGCAGAACGTTTTATTACTCCTGAATTAAAAGAATTCGAGGATAAAGCCTTAAGCGCTCGGTCTAAAGCTTTAAGCTTGGAAAAAAAACTTTATGATGAATTACTTGATAAATTAATTATTTATTTAACCGACTTACAGAAAACTGTCAATGCGATAGCCGAGTTAGATGTGCTAATCTGTTTTGCAGAACGCACAACGTCACTCAATTTAACCTGTCCTCAATTAACAAAAACTTCAGGTATTCATATAGAAGAAGGCCGACATTTAGTAATCGAACAAACTTTAGATACTCCTTTTATAGCAAACAATTGTCATTTGGTTCCAGAACGATGCCTGTTAATTATCACTGGTCCGAACATGGGTGGAAAATCAACCTACATGCGTCAAACTGCTTTAATTTGTTTATTAGCCATGATAGGTTGTTTTGTTCCTGCAAAAAGCGCTACGATAGGCCCCATTGATCGCATTTTCACCCGGATCGGAGCAGCTGATGATCTTGCTAGTGGTCGTTCAACCTTTATGGTAGAAATGACAGAAACCGCCTCAATTTTACATAATGCAACTGAGCAAAGCTTAGTAATTATGGATGAAATTGGACGCGGTACCAGTACTTTTGATGGACTTGCTTTAGCTTTTTCTTGTGCAGAATATTTAGCAAAACAGATTAAAGCCTACACCTTATTCGCTACTCATTATTTTGAGTTGACTGACTTATCTAAACAAAGCACGGTCATAAGCAACTGCCATGTCGATGCAAAAGAACATGCTGATAGCATCGTATTTCTATATACCATCAAGGACGGGCCAGCGAATCAAAGTTATGGATTACAAGTAGCACAATTAGCCGGCGTTCCTAAACCTGTTATTCAACGCGCTAAAGAAAAGCTGACTGAGCTTGAGGATAAATCTGCACACACTAGCCACAACAAAATAAATCCTTCCACTATTATACCAAAACTCTCTGTCAACCCTGGTATTATGACCTTATTAGAACAAGTCGACCCCGATCAACTCGCTCCAAAAGAAGCACTTGAGATCATTTATCGATTAAAATCCTTGCAAGGAATTTCTGTATGAATAACCCAAATGACGAAAAATTTTCCCCTCAGAAAATTGAAGAAAAATTAACGGCTTCTGAGCATAAAGGTATTAACTCTAGTGATCATGAAGAAGTGGAAAGATTAGCTTACCGCCGCCGTGGAATTTATTTATTGCCAAACTTGTTTACCATCGCCGGTTTATTCGCGGGTTTTTATGCCATCGTCACTGCTATGGAAGGTTACTTTAATTATGCGGCGGTTGCTATTTTTGTGGCTATGATTATGGATTTTTTTGACGGTCGTGTTGCACGCCTAACCAATACGCAAAGCGCTTTTGGTGCAGAATTAGATAGTTTATCGGATATGGTTTCTTTTGGTGTTGCTCCAGCCTTAGTTATTTATAGTTGGTCTTTAGAAGGTTTAGGTAAATTAGGCTGGTTAGCAGCGTTCATATTTGCGGCAGCAGGCGCATTACGTCTAGCCCGTTTTAATACTCAAGTGTTGGTTGCTGATAAACGTTATTTTCAAGGATTACCTATTCCTGCGGCAGCAGGTGTTTTAGCCAGTATGGTATGGTTGTGCGTGGATTCAGAAATTCTTGGTGATGTCGTTAGTATGATGACCGCAGTATTAGCGATCATCATTGCTATTTTAATGGTAAGCAATGTCCGTTATTACTCATTTAAAGAAATTGACCTCAAAGGCCGAGTCCCTTTTGTGGCTATTTTATTGGTAGTATTAGCTTTTGTTGGTATTTCGCTTGATCCACCTAAAATATTATTTTTGATCTTTTTCTGTTATGCGCTTTCCGGACCCATTTTGACACTGTATAGCCTGCACAAAAAGCGAGCTTTACGAAAAAATAGCTAGTATTTGTAGACCATATATTTTGTCATAAAGATTCAGAAAAACTGCACCTTGCAAACATAAAAAGCACTATAAATATGACTTTATAGACTCCAAAAAATTAATTTTTGCTCGATTTTTTTATATTGTTTGAATGAGTATGCTTCTTTTTCTGAGCCTAAATCTAATAACTATCGACATCCTATCTTAAAACCATGTCGATAAAATAGTTGAAAACGCTTTCCACATTCATAAAATATCAATTATGGGTTCATTGCTGTCAATATTGTATATAATAAGATATGGATAATCCTTGAAAATAGATCATTTAAAAATGAATTTAAGCCTTTTAGAGAAAATTACTGCATTATGGAGCAATGAGATAGGTTCGCTGAAATTAATCAATGAAGGTGTCAATTTTGTTTATCGTTTTGAAATAAATGGCAAAGGAAAAATATTGAAGCTTACCTGTCAAGCCAATCGAAATTATAAAGAACTTAATTCAGCAGTCGATTATCAAAGATACCTATTCGAAAATAAAGCGCCTATCGATCAACCCATAAAATCGCTACAACATCGTTATATTGAGGAAATAAACTATAAATCTGAGATATTTTTTGCACGTGTAAGTGAAGAAATACTTGGTCAAATACTACAGTTTGAGAATGACGATAAAAATATTTATAAGAATTGGGGAATTGCTCTAGCAAAGTTGCACAAAACAGCTAAATTTTATCAGCCTAATAAACAATTTAAATTTCTAAACTGGAAAGAAATATGGAATGAGGTTTATGGTTATGTCCAGCTGGAAGAATCTAAAATAAAAAATGAATATTCTCTTATTACCGATTGGTTTAATCACTTAGAGTGCGATGAAAACAATTTTGGTCTAAATCATGGAGATCATCGTATTGGGAATGTAATTTATAACGATAAAAATGTTTATCTAATTGATTTTGACGAGCCGGTTTACCACTGGTTTATTGCTGATATTTCCAGACCTTTTCTCGAGTTATGTGAATTTCCTGTTTTTACCTGGAGAAAAAAGTTACTCTGGTATCTTGAAGGATATCGTTCAATATTGCCAATTGAGATTAAACAATTTAATCAAATTCCCTGGTTTATTCGTATGAAGAATTTAGAGTTGTACCTATGGACAAAAAATAATTGGTATCATCCTATTGCTCCAGGAGGTGAAAGAACTGATCAATGGCTAAACAATCGCAAAAAAATGATTCTTAATCCTTTTTTTAGTGATTGGTTTATTTTTTAATACTCTGGCGATGGATTGTCTACCATGAGCGAATAAATCCTTAATTGAGGTTTTTGTGAGTCTTTTTTAGTTTCTTTATTAGGCGATTTTATAGTATTGAATGAAATGACAGCTAAATCTTTTTTAGCTAACACCTCTTTTGGAATCACTAAGAAATAATGTTTTGCTTCTTTACTCAAATTCCAGGTTGCGAGCGGGATACCATTCACACTAACCAGCACTGCTTTCATTAACTCATTGTTTAAAAGTCTATCCGCGCTCATCACTACCGTTAAATGTACATTAAGCCCACTGGGAACACCCATTAATAATAATTGAGAAGACTCACCTTTTGTTTGAGCAAATGATTTTCTGTCATTGGACCATCCTGACATAAGAAATTTAGCAGCATCACCTGCAAATCCAAACTTATAAAGGTGTCCAAGTCCTTGGAATTCAGAAAATGAATAAAATTTGGTTAATTTGTTTGTATTAGCCGTACTATCTGTTATTTTAACTTTAAAATACGCTAGTATATCTGACCAGGCTGAATTTCCATCACGAAAATTATCTATCTTTAAACTAGGTGTTAAATCTTGCCAAAGCGGATCTGAATTTAAACATTGCCTTGAATCGGTAAATATCGAATGCACTGCTATTGCTTGGCTAGACAAATAAGTATCCGTATGAAACCTAGAATCTCTACAAATATCAACTTGTTTTGTTTTTAATGGAGCAAGTACTTTTTTAATTAGTGTAGTTAAACGCCAGTTTTCTTCAAAATAGACTTCCCCAACTAATATATTGTTGATAAGTAACAAAAACAGAACAAAATATGCCAAACAGCTCAATAATTTATGTTTTTGAATAAATACCACTGCGACGCCCACCAAAGGCAAAAAATAAATCATAGGCGAGTAACGCGCCCACCAAGGTGCTGGAAATATAAATATCATTAAAAACAAAGTTATGAATAGGCGTCGTAAATTTTTTTGATTTAAACCAAATATAATTAGCGGCAAACTGAAGAAAAAAATCTCCATAAAAATTGGGCCCCATCCAGAAAGACGAACGTCTGTAGTGGAAAATATTGGCAGGCCAGCAGGAAGCAAAAAAGTTTTTGCTGGCGGATAATTAGGTGGGATAATTTGATTAGCGGGTACCGACGTTAAAGAAATAATAAGTTGTGTTAGTTTGCTAAACCCGCTTATATTTAATTTATTTGTTTGGTCTGTCAAAATATCTACAGAACCAATGCCCAATAGTGGAAATAAAGGGCTTCTACCTTGCAAAAGGTTAGTAATATAGGGAGAAGCTCCCATAACAATTACTAGACAAATAATTGCAATTACAGATTTAATCCATTGTTTGAATTCTTTTTTCCGACAAAAAGACCCCCAAATTGCAACAAACCCGATTACTATTCCAAACACTATTCCCGAAGCTTTCATCGTTGCTAATAACGCAGTTGCAAATATGAAAAAAATTTTATCCGCGTACTGTTGTGGCTTCTTCACCTCACTAGAGGATAATAATGCAATTAAAAATAAGCTATATATAGCGCTATCAACATAGTTGCTTGCCCATTGCGTTAAAAAAACTGGATTAAAAATAATTAAAATACTTATTAGGAAGGAGGGTAGATTCTTTACATTGTATCGATGTAACCAACTAAATGCATAAAACCCAGCCGAACAACTTAATATAAAATGACCGTTTTTGACACTATTAATATCTTGAAAAAATTTAAGCATTAAGCTGCTGAAGTACCAAGAAGATTTAGCAAAATAATTAGTCCATAAATCGGTATTATCGGGATTTTTAAAAACATGAAGATACTGATAAATAGGATTCCATCCGTCTTTTAATGCAAAAATTGCATCCATATGATAGGAAGTTCCATCCCATGAGGTATCAAAGAAAAAACGTGCTAAACAAACGCTTAAACTAATAATAATAATATTAACTAAAATTAATAGGAAAAAACTAGCTTTAAGTTGTCGATGAGATGTAAAAGCGGCTAATATAAATGAAATGACTAAAATATATTTACTGATATAAATTTTTAAAAGTAAATGCAACGAAAAAATAACGACAGAAAATCCATAAAATAATAACAAGGATAAAGAAAGAGCTTGTAAAAAATTGGGATAGAAACTGGCTTTTTTTTTACACAATATTTATCGCCCATGTTAGCCCTTCTTTTATTTATTACAAAAATCTATGTGGTTTTTAATGCTTGAAAAATAATCTCTAAATGTTTAACTGATAATGAAAGTGGTAAAATAGGTTTTTGTTTTCCTAAGATACATTGAACAAAATGTGCATCTAAAGCATAAAAATCTTCAAGGTGAGACTTGTGTTTACCCATTTCTAAAGGAATCAGGTTTCTTTTTGACATTCCCTTTCGAGTTAACCGATAATAAGTAATTTTACTTGAACCCCAAGTGAGATAATTAAATTTTAACCCTCCTTTACTACCATAAATTCTAGTTTCATTTAAAGCTTCATTGTGTGCATTACTTGCTCGTTCCCAATAATAGATAAGTTTATTATCAAACTCCATCATCACAATCCCATGCTCTTCAACACTAAATTTATCATTAGCACTTTTCTGATCCAGTCCGTTTACATGGAAAGATTTTAGATATTTTAAATTAACGTTATCATTTAAAATACCTAAATGAAATGATAAATCATAAACACCCCAGTCAATTAGAGGTCCGCCACCAGCCAGCTTTTTGTCATAAAACCATTTGGCATCGGCATGATATTCAATACCTGGCCTGGACTTCCTAAAAACAGCATTATGATGTATAGCATAAATATCCCCTAAGTCACCTGAGGAAATTAAATTTTTAATATAGTTAAATTTTGGTTGTAAACGGGAATGTCTAGCAGAAGATTCCATCACAACAAGATGGGGATTATTAGCCGCTTTATGCTGCAAACTATACATTTCAGATTTGGTGATAACAAATGGCTTTTCAATTAGGACATGTTTGTGCGCATTTATGACTTCCATCGCAAGGTGATAATGACTATGTGGTGGAGTACAAATTATTACAGCATTAATATTCTCATCAGCTAATATACGCGCATAATCCGTTTCACCTCTTCCTATTTTATATTTGTTGAGCATTCTTGCTAATACACTTGAGGAACTATCACATAAGGCAACTATTTCAGCATCCCCTGTTTCCAATACTCCTTTAATATGATAGTCCGCTACCATTCCACAGCCAAGAATGGCCAACTTTATTTTTTTTCCATATAGCATTATATTTTCTGTAAAAATAATCTGAGGCGGAATAAAATGACTAAACTACCTATGATCATTGCCGCTAACATGCCGTACCAAACACCAACTACTTCTAAATCTAAAATAAAACCTAAAAAATATGACAGTGTTAAACCTATCAACCAATAAATAAATAGCGTGATATACATAGGAATTTTCGTGTCTTCCATTCCTCGTAAAGAAGCCATAGCTATTAAACGAATACAATCAAATATTTGGAATATAGCCACGATAATTAAAAGATTTTTTGCTAAAAAAATCACATGGTTATTTTGAATTTGTGTAATATCAATATCAAAAGCAATTAAATTTTTTGCAAATATACTATAGAGCAGAGCAATAATTAACATTAAACTAACTCCTGTAATAAGACTTACATAAGCAGAAAGTTGCACTGCTGAAGCATTTTTAGAGCCCACCGCTTGCCCCACACGTACAACGGTAGCTTGTGCTAATGCAAGTCCAATAGTAATAGCTAAATCAAAATATTGCCGCGTAATTTGATGTGCCGCGAGTGCATCGGCACCAAAGCGTCCAATAAGCAATACGAGTGTAGGAAATAATAAATATTCGATGAGGTTCGTTGCACCTATTGGTACACCTAATTGGAATAAACGTAATAAAAATTGCTTGTTTATTCTTCCCAAATAACTAAATATAAAGTATTTTTTTGTAACATTTAATCGCGTTATAAAAACAGCAATAAGAATAACCGCAAGTAAAAGAATTAATGTAAAACCATAACCTATTCCAGAAATACCAAATGCTGGAAAACCAAATTTACCAAATATAAATACATAGGTAACTAAAATCTCTGCAGGAACTTGTATCAAACTAATCAGAAAAACTAACCGTGTTAATGATAAGCCAATCAAAAATTGTTCCATAACCACTTGAATTAGCCAAGGAAAAATACTAAAAGATAATGCATGTAAATAGGGAATAGATAATAGAATCGCTTTTGGATCTTGACCGGTCCAAGACAATATAAAGGGTACATGCCACATTATTATTATAAAGGGGATACTACAAATTACTGCCAAAACAAAACCTTGAGATACTATTAGCTGTATATTTTTATCATTTTTAGCTCCAAAATTTTGTGAAACCAATACGCTAATACTAACAAAAATTCCATAAAAAAATGCGCATAAAGCACTATAAATACTAGAAACCAAGGCTAAGGCCGCTAAGGCATCTTTACCCAAATGTCCAACCATCAAAATAGCTGCAAAAAGACTTATAGCGTAAGTAATTTGAGAAAGTAATAATGGGAAAAAAAGTTTTATAAGCGCTTTAGTTTCTAAAAAAAAATTATTACGTGGTTCAGCGATTAAATTAGTAGCAGGCTCTATTGATTCAAATAAATTTTCTGTTGACATAGCTTAAAAAGATTTTTTAAAATTTAATAGTCGATATGTTTCGATTCTTCATAACAAGAAAATGATTTATTACTAAACTATCGATATCTGATTCTAAAAAAGCCTGAATAGCCTCCTCTGGGGTTTCTACAATGGGTTGACCTTTAATATTTAAAGAAGTATTAAGTAAAATAGGTATATTAGTAACTTTATAAAAATTTTCTATTAACGAATAAAATAATGGATTGTCTTTTTTCGTAATAGTTTGTACTCGTGCACTACCATCAATATGTGTAATACCAGGCAATCTAGCTTTATAATTACTTTTTATAGGCCAAACAAATTGCATCCACGGAGAAAAAGTAGGCGATTCAAAATAATCGGACATAGCAAAATCAAGAATTACAGGAGCAAGTGGTCTAAACCACTCTCGTTGTTTGATATGCAAATTGATATGATCGCGCATTCCCGGATTACATGGATCGGCAAGAATACTCCGATTACCTAAAGCTCGCGGACCAAACTCACTACCCCCTTGATACCAAGCAATAACATTACCTTGCGATAACAAAACAGCCACTTGCATTTGTAAATTATCAGGTATTGTGTAAATTAAACCATATTTTTTTAATGCCTTTTCCGATTCTTCTATAGAATAAGCACGCCCTAAGAAAGGAGCTAAATTTAAACGTATAGAGTGTGAAATTTGTATCTTTATTTTTTGATTAACATAGCCATAAATTGCTGCTCCCACAGCTGTTCCACTATCTCCGGGAGAAAAAAAAACATGAACATTTTTAAATGAACTAATACTTGCAATCTTTCCATTTGCTATGGAATTTAGCGCAGCTCCTCCCGCTAAACAAAGATTATGGGAGCGAGTCTTTGTCCATAAATAATCCAATAAATGCGAAAGTATTTTTTCAAATACAATCTGACCACTGTATGCAATTGCAGCATCAATCTTGAAACTGTCCTCCTTTTTATGATATTTCTGCCTAAGTAAAAAAAGTTTATCGATTAAACCATCTTTTCCATTGATTTTTACAGTAAATTGACCTTCTGATAACAACGTCACATAATCCATTATTTCATTAACAAACCTATCATCTTGGTGGTAGGCACCGTAAGAAGACAAGCCCATTACTTTACCTGGTCCCACTAACCAGCCTAACTGCAAGGTTTCAGCTATGACACGATAAAACTCTCCTAATGAATTTGACATCACAGTCTGTGACTTAGTAACAGGATTATATCCGGTTAAATCACCATATATTTTTTTGATAGTTTTTACAGAATTTTTATTTCCATAGGCATATGTTGTTGTTTCTCGCTCCTCATTATCCTCATTTATAAATTTCTTGCTACCTGCACCATCAATAATCAAAATAGCTGACTCTTCGAAGGAGCTTGTAAAAAAAGTACTATAGGCATGCGTTAAATGGTGATTAATAATTTCTTGATTAGGAAAGTTGGTTGCATTTATTATTGATTTAAGATCATCATTGATGATCAATGCGTCTATTTCTTGAATCGTTAAACCAGAATATTTCAAACAGTAATTTAAAGAAACTTGGCAAGGATTGGCTGATCCAAATGCATATCGCACACGAGTAAGCCTTTCATCTTCGATAGCAATTATCTTTTCATTTTCTAAGAGACAAGCTGCATAGTCGTGTATTGAACCTCCCAATCCTAAAATGTTAGCCATTTCTTCAATTACCTCGAGTAGTTAATTACAACTCATGCTCATATCTGAAGTCTGTTTGTCCAGAGTAGGAAAATACGATTGCAACGTACCACGTCGTCTAATATCTGATGTGCAACAATGAAAACTACCACCAAATTTATATACTTCATTGAAGGAACAAGTAATAACTTTGCAACCCAAAGACTCTAATAACTTAATCATAGGCTCTTCTTTTTCGTCAACAATCACTCTCTGTTCATCTAGCAACAAAATATTCATTGATATCCAATTACTAATTTCGGGTGAATGGAATCCCACTCCATATACAGATGGTACTGCTTCAATAATTTTCCAACCATTTTTTAAAAACAAATTGAGCGTATCGCCGAGACAAGGTCTTTCAGGATTAATCAAAATAACTCCAGGCCTTATAGGGACTAAAGTTGTATCAATGTGTTGGGGAGGATGTTTATCAGCGAATTTAATACGATGTAATCTAAATTTTGATCCAAGATGTCTTTTTAACCATTGCGCACCAAAATCATTAGTCACCAAATCCGGCTGATAAAAAATATCTTTACCAAATCGAACAAAACTTGCAGCATCAAAACAGGGTTCAAAATTTGTTAAACTTGAATTAGTATCCGCATCAAAAGCATCATTTTCGATAGTAAAGTTTGATTTATACAACTTTTCTGACATGAGTGGTTTAGGAGCTGTCGTCCATTTGGCTCCCCTGTGAAAATATTCTTTGATGAGTGTACGGTAAGCACGATATTCAAAAAACCTGGCCCGTTGCGCCATCGGTGCTTCAATTATCTCATTACCAATGATCAGTAAGATATCCCTTGGACAAGCGCTACAGTTCTCGCAAGAAACTTCAAAATCGGGTGTTTTAATAGGCTTAAAAAAATCAAGTATATCTGGCCTTCTGACAATTACTCCTTCACGTATTAAAATCTCTGCAAAATTGTCCAGCTGGTTTTGAGCTTTTTCAATTTCTATTTCTGAATAACGAGCACCTTTAAAGCTTCTTTTTTTACTTTTTAATGGGTAATAAGCACTAATAGCCGGTTCGAAACCCATTTGAGCTGCACCGATCACAGAACCTACTATCACTTCTTCTAAAAGATCCCATTCATTATAAGAGCAGACTACTGAAGTAGATGTAGATAACTCCATTTTTCCTCCTTGTTCTTAAATTAATTTAGTTCCTTCACTATTCCAGTAGATTAAAAAATTATAAAGATACTGAAACTTGCAAAAAATTTAGTATTTTGTCAATACGGGCTTTTTAATTTTATACGCTTTAAAAGCATCCTCCCAAACTGGAGACACAATAGATTCCAACAAAACACTATCTTTTTGTGTTTCTAAAAATTTTTCTTTATGTAAATTTTCAAATTTACTACGCTCTTCTTTATTACTTATATCGTTAACTGCTAGATTATTTATTTTGTCATAATAATGACCGCATAATTTACAAAAATTTGCAAACATTTCTTCGAGCGTAGCGTATTGTACGGTAGGTAATTCTTTTTTTCCAAAATCAAAACCAAATACCCTGTCAATTGCAGCAGCAGCACTGCAGGGATAGTAACCATGCATATCCAATGTGATTCCACAAAGAGCAGGAATCCAGCATGCTTTGGTAAAATCGCTATTACTATATTCTGGAATATCAATAGGGGCTTGATTGATAGGTGAGAAAGTCGGTTGTATATTTGAAGATTTTTCGCTATTTTCTATTTCAACTTCCTTAGGAATTTTTAACAATATTTTTTTTACTATTTTCCCATAACCATTAGTAACTAGCTGTATTTTAGTATTCGGTGAATGAAACTCTTTGTATTTTATAAGCGCCGCTAGTATTTCAAGTATATTTTTGTGTAAAGTGGGTTCGCCCCCTAACACTCTAATATGTTGCCAAAATATACGTTTGTCTATAGATTCTTGAATAAAACGTTCAATTTGCTCTAAGGTCATGCTTTCTTTAGATAAAGCTTGAGGCACCATAGCATCACAATTCAAACATTGCATATTACAAATATAACTAATCACTAATTCTATTCTGTCGTAACTACATAAGAATCTTTTGCGCACTTTAATCCTCCTTGATTTAAATCTTTTTTTTTCTTTAAAATATAACGATCTATAATCAAAATGTCTAATGCGGCCACATTCAAAAAAAACAAAACTACCTCTCTAGGGGTTTCAATGATAGGCATGGAATGACCATTAAGTGAGGTATTTAACAAGATAGATATATTTGTTAATTTTTTAAATTCTTTAAGCAAGGCATAATATTTTGGATTTAATTTTCTATTTACTGTTTGAATACGAGCCGATCCATCTTTATGTACGATCCCTGGAAGATAATCCTTCCAAGCTGTCTTAGTTTGTGCAACCAAAATCATATATGGGCTTTCATAGTCACAATTAAAATAACAACCTACATCCTCTTGAATAACTGAAGGAGCAAAAGGTCTAAAGTCTTCGCGAAATTTTATTTTTCTATTGATAAGATTTTTTATTTCTTTTCTACGAGGATCAGCGAGAATACTCCTATTACCTAAAGCTCGTGGACCAAATTCGCTACCATTTTGATACCATGCTACGACTTTACCATCTGCCAAATAAGTTGCAGTATCATATATATAATTTTCACTTCTTACGATAGTTAAATGATTTCGAAATTCCTGTAATACAGTTTGAATTTCAAAGTCATTATACATTCTACCAAAGTAAGTAGATTGATTGTGTTTGATTTTCTCCTGCTTTAATACTTCTAGCCACCCATAATAAGCACAGCCGATTGCCAGACCACTATCTCCTGCAGCAGGTTGGAAATAGAAATTTTTAAACGGAGTATTTTTAAATAATTTTGCGTTAGCTACAGCGTTTAATGCCAGACCTCCCGCATATCCTACATTTTCCTGCGGAGCTAAACTATGATAAGCATTAAATAAATAAAAAATAGCTTTTTCTATCTGTGTTTGAGCAAAATAAGCTAAATCAGCATAATACTGGAAATATTCATAAAAACTTTGATATTTACCACCTAAAAGAGGATCGATTTCTTTCATCCATTCATAATTTAAAAAAACACATCCGTTTTGATACTGAAAAACATCGAAGTTAAACCTACCAGGGCGTCCAAAAGGAGCTAACCCCATCAATTTACCTTCACAAAACTCCTCATCAAATACATAGTAACTTACTCCACCAAAAAATTCTGCGATAGAGTGCTCCATATCAAAAGGTGCTAAAGGGTATTCATGTCGATTCCATTTAATATATTTAGAAAAATCTTTAAATACAGGGGTTAATTTACCATTTCTATAAATATAGTAGCTTTCCTTTTCCCAATAAAGATATCTTTCTTCTTTGGTTAAACTCCTAATGTTTTGAGGTAAAACCTGAATGTTTGTTACATCAATGCAACTATCTAAACTACTACCTTGCCCATCCATGACAATTACACCCATTTCTGAAAAAGGTGAAGTGCCTACAGCACTATAAGCATGTGCCAAATGATGAGAAATACCTAAAATTGGAATTTCTTTAGGTATAATTCTATTGCCTCTTTTAATAATCTCTTCAGGCTTTAATAAACTGTTTGTGGTATTTTCTTCTATAATCAACGTAATATCTTTCCAGGTTATGTTCGCCGCATTTAAGCAATATTGAATGGTTAAATTATCATTAAATCCATCGTGTTTTTTTTTGCTAAGCCTTTCTTTTTCAATTGCAACCAAGATTTTACCGTTTTTTAATATACAAGATGAGCCATCATGGGAAAGTGCTGTACCAAGCACATAAATTGGTTTTGTCATAAATAAGTTATCTCTTTTTGCAAACAAAAGGAACTCTTGTTTGAAATATCATTAAGTTTTTTTGTCAATTGCTCCACTAAACTTAATTCTCGCTCACGCTCCATAGTTCGAATCAATCGCCTATAAAATCTTGCTTTCAAATCAGCAATTTCTTCCCGTTTTATTTTATTTCTGGCAACAGCGAGTTCTATAGCTTTGAAGAAACCATCACTATCGACGCATACTTTTATCTTATTAAAATTATTTGAACCCAATCTAAGTCGCGAAGCCTGATATTTCATAAAACGCGGTACTCGGTACTGTATGGGTATTGATGTTAAATACTTAAAACACACGCCCTGCGCGGATAGACGCAACCAGGTATGAAAATCTTCTGATGCGCGTGCGTTTGGAAAAGGACATTGATAAGCAAATGCTGTACGTACAGATGTAGCCGATGTTTTATTAATATACCCCGTATCTGTACCCATTGTTATCCAAACATCTTCGCCTTCAGGCTGGCTTTTTGTCAGCGACTCTAAAATTTCTAAAATAGAGCTGGGAATTTTTTTTCCTAAGATAGGCTGATTATTTTCATCAATAACAGTAAAAAAAGAATAGACTAAACCAATGTAAGGACATCGTGTAAAAACATTTTTCACTATTCTTACGCGTTCTGGATGCGAGATATCATCTGCATCATTGAAATGAATTATTTGGCAGCGTTGCTTCAATGCAACTGACACACCAATATTTCTACATACCCCTGCTCCTTGATTCTTATCAAGAAAAATAACTTGTATTTTTGGAAAATATTTTTCCCTAAGTTTTTTAAGATAATTTCTGACTGTAATTTTTTTTGAAGCATCATCTATGATAATTGCTAACCAATCTGAATCAGTTTGCTTTAGTAATCCGTTTATAGTATCCCCGATAAACATTCGGTCCATATCTTCAGAATAATGTGGAATTATAAAAGCAGAAGATGCATTACTATAACTAGAAGGTAAAAGTTTCATTATTAGGTCTTTCCAATATACGAATTATATTTTCTATTAATTTATCCAATTCAATTTTAGAACGATCCACTCTCATTGAAATACCTACTGTCCGGCGCAGAAGTGAGATTGTTATTGGACATACATCCGAAGTTAAAGAAGAAATATTTTGTATGGAGCTTGATCCTTCTTGTTTGGAAATTCGTTTATTGTTTGAAAAAATAGGCTGCCAATCCACATATACGTGTCCTTTAGTATCTGCAGACCAAACCTCAATTTTATTTTGCTGAGCATATTTTATAAAAATTTGTGCATCTTTAGAAGAGTAAAAAGTTAAAAATAAAACCCTTCCACAATCTCCTTCTTCATCATATATAGGGGCAAAATTGAATTTATCTAACTTGTTACTTAATTTTGTTATAAATTCTTTTTTTTCTTGACGAAGTCTATTCAAAATATTATCAAGCCTGGAAAGTTGAACTTGTAAAATTGCACTTAATATTTCAGATATGCGAAAATTCCAACCGGCAAAAAAATCAATGTCGAAGTCAGAGAGACTAGGTTCAAAAATGCACCCGCCATGATGTTGCAGCAATGCCCGTTGATAAACATTTTGATTCTTAGTAATTAAAGCACCACCTTCCCCGCAGGTAATAATCTTATAATGATTAAAAGAAAAGGCGCCACTATCCCCTATACTCCCTAATTTTTTGCCTTGATAAGATCCCCCGCAAGCTTGTGCTACATCTTCCAAAACTAAAAGATTATGTTGTTTAGCTAGATCCATTATTTCATTCATACTACAAGGTAAACCATGCATATGCACAGGAATAATAGCTTTAGTCTTAGAAGTAACTTTCTTTGCAATATCAATCGGAGAGATTGTCAGAGAAGAATCAATTTCAGCAATAATAGGGACTGCTCTTACTGCAAATACAGCTAGCGCTGTTGCTATATAAGTAAAAGCAGGAATAATAACTTCATCACCCGGCCCTATTCCCAAACCTTTCAAAGCGCATATAAGTGCTCCTGTACCGCTACTAACAACTAGTGCATATTTAGAGCCCATTTTACGAGAAAAACTTCTTTCAAACTGAACTGAAGCGCCATTTTCACTATTAATGTATCTATCTAAACAGCCAGTTTCCAGAATTTCACGAGCAGCATCCGCTTCTTCTTTCCCTATGATGTAAGGCATTTTACCTTTTCCTTTTTATCTGCAACCCCTCTCTTTATCTTATTAATCTCTGATAGTTAACAAAACTAATTTCTCAGATGAAAGATAATGAAAACCCATTGTATCAATGCTATTAATTTTAGAATATAGTTAAAATCTTAATTTTTCTTTTATTATTTACTGTCAATAATCTTACCCACTAGGATCTACTTTTTTTAATTTCAATAAATATTTAGAATTATTCAATCAATAGGAGAAATGTTTTGAATGAAAAATTGAAAGATAAAACTAAGGATATCATTCGACTGAGTATCCCCTATACAGGAGCTAACCTTTTACAAGCCGTGTCAGAACAAGTCACTATTGTGTTTTTAGGTAAAACAAGTAGTAATACCTTAGCTGCTTATGAACTTTTTACTCTCTTAGACCCTATTAATTTATTATTTAATGCTCCATTAACTGCATTGCCCGCAATAATTGGAACACTTCATGGTGAAAATGACAGACAATCTATTGCAACTATTTTACAACAAGGATGGGGAGCGGGGCTGATACTTTGTATTCCTCAGGCTATCCTTCTATGCTACGCCAAACCTTTACTTAAATTACTCGGACAACCTAATCACCTTATTAAAATAGCTGAACCTAGCTTTTACTTCAGTATTATTACCTTACCCACTACGTCTTTATTACTTACCAGTACGAGTTATGCTTATGGTGCAAACAAAACTTTAGCAATATTTTCCCTAAGTATTTTAAATTTACTTAGCAATTTGAGTCTAACAATTTTGTTTGTGCTTAGGCCACTTCAACTTAGCTTAAAAGGTTACATTTTCTCTACTATTGGACAAAGCTTATTAGCCAATATAGCGTTCACCGCTTACTTAAAACATATAAGTTCGCGTGAAGGATATCCTTTTTTTACTTTTAGAATACATAATTATAAATCCTTAGCAAAAAGGTTTCTAAAATTAGGAAGCTCTACTACCGCTAAAATTTTGATCATTGTAATATCTATGGTTTACAAACAAACACTTATCGGTTTAAACGGCGAAAAAGCAATGCTGGCCACGCAAGCCATTAATGTTTACACTGGTTATCCTACCTATATTAATGATTCTATTTCCATGGCTATTTGTACCTTGATAGGTCAATCGATTGGAAAAAAAGATCTCGAATCCATTAGCTATTACTATAAAATCGCTTTGGTTTGTGCACTAGGAACTTCTTTAACATTTGCTTTCCCCTGTTTTATTATTCCTCGTCGAATCATTCAATTATCTTTTAAAATTGAGAAAGACGAAGATTTCAACTTTCTAGAAAATTTACTCTATATCAATGCTATACAATTAATAGTAGATTCTATCAGTCAGATATTAACAGGAGCATTTTTTGGAACCGAAGACTCTACCAGACCCGCGCTAATATCATTATTAACTTTTCTCACTATTATCCTACCTCTATCCTTAAGTTTTCATTTTTACACAGACTTAGGAGTTTTAGGAATAGAATGGGGCTATCTTGCTGGTAGTTTAGTTCAAGCTGGTGCTATGGCAATACTTTGGAATAAAAAAAACAATGGCTTAACTCTAGAGACTGAAAATTTAAATCTAGCTTCTCAAGAAAACGAAGTTGCTAACAATTCTGATGGTATTATAGAAGAAACCTTTGTAGTCGAGACTGCAACAGAAAAAAAAGAAAAAAATATTAATCCACTTTTAGTAACTGAAAGTACAAGCTTACTCTCTATGGAAAATAATAGATCCCCTGTAAATTCCTGTAATTATGAACGCACTAACACTAGCTTAAAGCAATTTGGTATTTTTAAATTAGATCAACTACATATTCCATCTTCTATAACACCTATTTCAGTAAAGGAAATTAAATCACAGATTTAAGGTCCCTATTTCTCACTAGCTCAAATTCAATTTTTTCCAACAAAATTCCCTTAGTCTCTGGGATCAAATAAAATACAAACAAAAAGCATAATAAACACATTATCCCATAAAACCAAAAAGTATTCGCAAATCCAATCGCGGCAATAAGATTTAAAAAAGTTATGGATACTAAAAAATTTGCTGACCATTGTATAGTTGCTGCTATACTCATCCCTAATCCCCGAACATTGAGAGGAAAGATCTCAGCAATTATTAACCAAAATAATGAGCCTACACTAATACAATAACCTACCACATAGGTCAGCATGCTAATAACAGTTAACCATCCCCAAATAGAAGAAGTAGTATTACAGTTAAATATTAATCCAACTATTCCTAGACTTATCGCAGCAAGAATACAACCACTAAGTAATAAAATGCGGCGCCCAATTCGATCAACAATCACTACAGCAATTGCACTTACAATGGCATTGACGATACCCATACTTAATGTCACTAAAATTTGAGACTCAGTATTATGAAAACCTGTTGCTTTGAAAATTATAGGCCCATAATACATAACAGTATTAATGCCAAAGAATTGCTGAAATATTCCCAATCCGATTCCAATAAACAAGATTGACCGATTTTTTTTCGATAATAATTCTTTCCAATTACTCGATTTTAAAACAATATTTTTTTTAATCTGTTCCAATTCAAAATCAATTACATGGGGCTCACGAATTTTAGCCAAAGTAAGACGGGCCTTGTTAATAGACCCTTTTAAGGCCAGCCAACGTGGTGTTTCTGGAAGAAGCAACATCCCAACAAACAATAAAATTGCTGGAATCAACCCAGCTGCAAACATGATGCGCCAAGCATTAATGGGCGCCAATAAATAATCTATCAAAAATGAAAGCGTTTCACCTCCAGTGATGGCGATTGCATTTAATAATACCAAGCCTCCACGTTTTTCAGATGGCGCCATTTCAGCAATAAATAACGGCGTAATATAAGAAGAAATACCAACAGCAATACCCGTAATTAGACGACCAATAATTAAAGATGTCACGTCAGGCGCAACAACCAAAATACTAGTCCCTAACAGAAAAATTATGGCCGTGCCGATAAGCATCCGACGTCGCCCAAAATAATCAGCTAAACAACCGCTCAAAGGACAACCAATTAATGCGCCTAATAGTAAACTACTTACTAGGATTTCTTGAACTATTAAATCCGGTTTGAATATTTGATTAATAAAAATTAGCGCTCCAGATATGACACCCATATGGAATCCGAATAGAAAACCAGCCAAAGTTCCTATACTAACTACAAATAACATAGTATTTCTCGGAGTATTAAATTCCATAGCAACAAAAATTTGCAAAATTAGTTTAACGTAAAAATAAATTCACCACCGGTAAAAACTGAATGTGGGTTAGCCTCATATTAACTATATTTTTATTGGAAGTCATGATTTAGGTTCAGAACTAGATAGTCCTATCAAACTAAAAAATCTGCTAACACAAACAATAAGGTAAAAAAATTATTTACCTTAATTATAATTATTAAATTTCGTTTCAAAAATATAAAATTGAGAGTAGCTTGCCATTACGTTGGAATACTTCTGGATAAAGTAAGCAATAAGCTTAAGGCTTCTAAGAGCAGACTCATTTTATTAATAAAATTTTTTCATTATAATAATTCAATTAGATAAATTTGTAATATCACTCAATTCAAAATTAAAAGCTAAAGGAGAGATTTCTAATGAAAAGAAAATTTTCGGTAACAAAAAATTTAAGTTTTTCAGTAGAATAAATTAATATATTTACAAACTATTTTTTATATTTGCAAAACTAGAAAATGAAAACATTTCGCGGTTAATAGTCTGAGCAGAATAAAAACTGTCAATTAAAAAAGTGATCTTTAACACTCAGGTACATTAACCGCGAGTGTCTTTGCCAAACCACCTAAAGAGGTTTCCTTGTAAATTGCCATCATATCTTTTCCGGTGGCAAACATGGTTTCAATGACTTTATCTAAGGATACTTTTTTATTTTTCCCATCTTCCATTAAAGCTAAATAAGTTAATTTAATGGCTTTTTCTGCTGCTACTCCATTGCGTTCGATACAAGGGATCTGAACTAAACCGGCTACGGGATCGCATGTCAATCCAAGATGATGTTCCATGGCCATTTCTGCAGCATTTTCTATTTGTTCTAATGTTCCGCCTAATACTGCAGTCAGCGCTCCCGCAGCCATAGAGCACGCCACACCAACTTCACCCTGACAACCCACTTCTGCGCCGGAAATTGATGCATTCATTTTATAGAGTAAAGCGATAGCACCGGCAGTCAATAAAAAATCAGTGATTAATTGCTCACTGACATTTGTATAGAAACGGCGATAATAGGTTAGTACTGCCGGAATAATACCTGCTGCACCATTCGTTGGTGCAGTCACCACGCGACCGCCTGCAGCGTTTTCTTCATTAACTGCCATTGCGTAAATGGTTGGCCATAATAATGAGCCAGTAAAAGTCGCTAATTTTGGAATTATTTTGTTACTCATCTTGCTAAAAAGTTCCGGGGCCCGACGCTTGACTTGAAGCACACCGGGTAATATCCCTTGGGTATGACAACCCTTATCCACACAATCTTGCATAATATCGGCTATTTTCAATAAATCCGTGTGTATTTCCTTAGCAGGCGCTAATTGTCTTTCATTAGCTAACATAAGCTCTGAAATGCTTAAGTTGTTTTTTTTACAGGTATAAAACAGCTCAGTAGCATTAGAGAAAGGATAAGGCACTCGAATAGCATTCTTATGCTGCAGACCAAAATCTTGTTCAGTGACAATAAAGCCACCGCCTATGGAGTAATAAATTTGGCTGTTTAAGAGAAGACCTTGTGTATTAAAGGCACTAAAACGTATACCATTAGTATGCAATGGCAGTAATTCTTTTTGTAAAAAAATTAAATCAGTTTTCTCAGAAAATAAAATCTTTTTTTTCCATGCCAACTGTAGTTCACAACTCTCAATAATTGTCTTGGCACGTGAAGCAGCCTCCTGGGGATCAACTGTTTCAGGCAGTTTTCCTTCTAAGCCATTTAAAACTGCTAAATCGGTACCATGACCACGGCCAGTTAAAGCGAGTGAACCATACAACTCAACCCTTATACAGCTAACCTCATTAAATAATTCATTATCTAACGCTAGATTTTCTGCAAAAGCATAGGCAGCTTTCATAGGACCTACGGTATGTGAGCTCGATGGACCTATACCAACAGAGAATAATTCAAACACACTAATTGTCATAAAAGGAATACTTTTTAGTTCATTATTTGTTACTATTCTAGACCTTTAAAGAAGGGAAAAGAAGTATATTCTTCTCACTTGAATTTTTATCTATCCTGCCGCTCGATTTGCAATCCTCATGTATATACTGAATACATTCCCGGTTGCTCATCATTGCGACGCTTGCCAAAAATCCAATTGCTGTGAATATATTTTTAATCAAAAAAGTTGTATAGGATCGACATCCAAGGACCAACGAACTCGTCGACTACTGCCAAGCAGACTGATGGGTTTAATAATCTGTTCTAGTAAGCTCTGCAAAACGTTTCGCCGTTTTGCCTGTAATAGTAATTGGCATCGATAATAACCCGCCCGCCGTGGGCGTAAGGAAGGAACTGGCCCTAATATACTGATTTCTTCCCCAACTAATTCAGCCTGATTTTTTACTTCATTTAGAAAATCCATCGGACAAGCTGAGCTTAAGGCTTCGGCATGCATAAGTGCCAAATAGCTGTAAGGAGGTAATGCAGAAGCGCTTCTTTCTTTCAATAATATATTGCTGAAACTAAAATAACCTTGTTGTAACAAATGGTTTAACAAAGGATGATCTGGATGATAGGTTTGAATCCATACCTCTCCAGATTTATCTGCTCGTCCAGATCGCCCCGCTACTTGAGTGAGTAATTGACCGGTATGTTCCAAGGCTCGAAAATCTGCACTAAATAGCCCGCTGTCTGCTTCTAAAATACCCACTAAAGTAACATTTGGAAAATGATGTCCTTTCGCTAACATTTGCGTTCCAATCAAAATCTGACTTTCACCTGCATGTATAGTTTTTAATAATTTATCCAAACTCCCTTTACGTTGGGTGTTATCTCGATCAATCCTGACTATTTGGATATCAGGAAAGTATTTTTGCAAGGTTTGTTCTAGACGTTGCGTACCTTGACCCAAAGCAAGTAATTGTTGGCCTTGGCATTCAGGACAACGGGCGTCTAGAGGACGTCGATAGCCGCAATAATGACATTGTAAATGAGCCGGCCTTTTATGAAAATTCATTTTTTGTTCACAATGTTGGCAGTCTGCTATCCAACCACAATCATGACAAAGGGTAACAGGAGAAAAGCCTCGTCGGTTTAAAAATAAAAGTACTTGGCCTTGTTTTTGCAAATGATTTTCTATGCTTTGTAATAATGCAGGAGAAAACCCTTGATCAAGTTTTTGATGCCGTAAATCAATAAAGTGAAAAGTGGGTGGTATGGCAGATCCTGCTCTGTGAGGTAAATGCAATATTTGATAACGATTTTGTTTTACATTATAAATACTTTCTAAAGATGCAGTAGCAGAACCCAATATAACAGGTATGTTTTCTAAACGTCCTCGTACTACCGCTAAATCTCGAGCGTGATAACGCAAGCTCGTTTGTTGCTTAAAAGAACTATCATGTTCTTCATCGATGATGATAACCCCAGGACTCAATAAAGGTGTAAATAAAGCAGAACGGGTGCCAATGATAATAGATGCTTTACCTGATTTAGAAAGTAACCAATTTTCTAAACGCTGCTTATCGGTTAATTTAGAATGAAATAATATCAAAGGCACTGAAAAATGCTTTCGAAATCGCGCTAACATTTGCGGCGTTAAGCCAATTTCTGGAACTAATACTAATGCTTGTTTACCCCGATCGAGCACAGCTTGTATCACTTCCAAATAGACTTCGGTTTTTCCACTTCCTGTCACACCATTTAAAAGAAAAACTTGAAATTTATCTAATGAATTAAAAATACTCTTAATAGCCTGCTGCTGATGATTATTTAATTGAATTTGTTCGTATAAATTTAAATTATTTTTAGTAGCAAAAGTAAATTTTTCTTCTTTATTAATTTCTTCAGTAGTTTTTTTAACCGAGTCATTAAGTTTTTTGACTATTTTTTGCATGCGGAGTGCGCGTGGCAGAGCATTAGCGAATACCTCGCCAATAGGACAATGATAGTAACGACTTGTCCATTCTAATAACTGCTGGATAGAATCCGGTAAAAGCGGAGTTTTATCTAGGATTGCCAACGCCTGTTTAAGCTGAGATTTTGGCCAAACTGATGATTCGCTTACTTCCATTAAAAAACCAATTTTTTTCTGCTTCCCAAACGGCACCAATACACGTAAACCTTTTTTTAATTGCGTTAAAGGAAAATCAGTTGGAGCTAAATACTCAAAATATTGGTGTAAGGGAGCCGAAATAGCAATTTGTAAGATATTCTTTGCATTTAAATTTTTGTCTATATTATCGCTCAACTCGCAATCCTCATGGTTACATAAAATTAAAAGTGCTTTGTTTTGTGTGAAAAATAGACATGAAAAAATAAAAAATATGTCATGCAAATCAACTAAAGTGTCAAAATGCGCCGCAAATAGTCGATTATTTTTTTTAAGACAACCCTATTGTTATCTTGCCTAATATCCCCATTAACTGCCATTTTGATATGGAACTGGGAAGGACCTATCGTTCCTATCAATGTAGGGTTAGTAGAACTATATAGAACAATTGTAGGAGTTCCTAAAGCTGCGGATAAATGACTTAATCCTGTGTCTACAGCAACAACCGCTTTTGCGTTGGCTAAAACAGCTGCCATTTCATTGAGATTTAAGTAAGGTAACACCTGGGCTATAGGGTTTTTATTAATCAGTCGATTCGCATTTTTTCTTTCATTTTCATTACCCCAAGGAATAAAAACACTTACTCCATTGTGGGTCATTTCCTTTATAAGTAAAGACCAGAAATAATTTGACCAATGTTTAGTTGAGCAGCTGGTATTGGGTATAAAAATTAGGTAATCTTTTGGAAGTTGAATTTTTGCTTGGCTTAAATTTTCTTTGTTAATACCATATTCAGGTAATGTCTCAGACAGATTGTATTTTAAAGCTTTAGCAAATAATTGACGTAAACGCTTAATAGCATGTTGTTGCCAAGGCACGGAAAAAGTTTGCTGATAAGCTAGATAAGCTAAACTTTCCCGCACTGAGTGCTTATCCATGCCCAGGCGGCAACCTCGACTTAAATAGGTTGTAATTGCACTTTTGATGGAACCTTGTGCGTCTAAAACAAAATCATATTCTTGTATACGCAATTGTGTATAAAATTGTTTTAATTCTCCACTTTGAATTGTCTTGCAGATATTCTTGCGCCAGCGTCTTAAGGCGATGGGAATGATTTGTTGGACTTGTTCATGCCATTGGGGAATTTCAGTGAATGCCTCTTCCACTACCCAATCAAATTGAATATTCGGAATAGCCTTAGCTGCATCAGTCACTGCGGGTAATGTATGAATAATATCACCCATTGAAGACATTTTTATGATTAAAACACGCATAAATACAAACTTACTAGAAAGGAGTAATAATTAGTCGAACTATACCCATTGGACATTAAGATGTGAACCGTCCTATTAACTGCCCCCATATGAATATCCTTTGTGACTATCTCTTAAGGTCTAAGCCAGTAGTCCTGGTAAGGATTTGATATCAACTAAAGTATTGTTAAAAAACAGTTCATTATTCGCATTCCCCTCTTGAGTTAAGTTATAAAGATGAAAAAAAGCCGGGCTACTTTGAGTCCGTTTTAATTTAAGTTTAATTTCGTTGTCATTGAGGTCTCGATCTTCAGCTGAATTACTTATTGATACGGGCGATGAAACTAACGAGGCGTTTCTTATTGAAATCAAATAACTAACGTCGATCAAGCGCTCTTGTTTATAAAATTCTTCTTTTGACGTTATAGAAGTGCTTACAATTCCATCTATAAAGCGACCCAATCTCGTAAAAAGTGCTGCTAATACATTATTACAAATAATAATGCTAGCAAAAATAGTAGCCGCAATGACTATGGGCGTCGCAACGAAACTTCCTGCTAAGGTTAAGCCTATGATGATACCTGAAGCCAATAAACAACCAAAAATAATACCAAAAAAAGCACTCTGATATTCATAATAATGCGATCCTATACGCTCATTAACAAATTCATCTTTCGTACTCCAAATATATTTTAAGAAGCAATACGCTTTGGCAAAATAATCGAAACAAGATGTCGTTATGCTTGTCAAACTTAATACAAACGGTAGTGCGAAGAGAAATTTATGTAATAGTAAAAGATCAATGAACGGTTTACTAATACCTATCACTACAACAAAAGGCATGGTTCCTGTCAGCATTACAAGCGTAAATAAGCTTAATGCAATCAATAAACCTAACACTAGCCCTACAAAAATCGATACTTTTTCCTGTTTTAAACGTGTTCCATCAAACGAGCTAGCTAGACGATTGAATAAACCACCTAAAGTACACGCATAACCTAAAATAAATAAAATATACGCAAAATAGGAAAATACATCCCAGAAAGGAATAACTGCATGCAAAGAAAGACAAAAAATCCCTAAACTAACTCCTAACAACATGCCAATAGGAGTAAATAATTTTTCAGCTTGCCCTATTTGTCGATTGATAATGATTTCTTGACCGAGGAAGTTTCTAATCTTAGTCTTTTTACTGTTGTCGTCAGGGCGGGCTGTAAGCAAATTCCATAATCGACCTAAATAGCCAGCATCTGCTAGGAAGCTTCCATACTCAGCGGGGATAATTAATAAATTTAAAAACCATTCCGACTCAAATAGACCTGGAGCAATAACAACTAAAGGAAATAATAACCCCCAACCTAGTATGGAAATAAAACCAATCGCTAAACGTTCATTATCTAAGTTAGCTATTTTTTTTTTAGTCTTTTCTATAAATAGATTACTTAACAAAAAACAGAGAGAAAAAAACTTTGGCATATCGATGTTAATCTAAGGTTAAAAATTTAAATCTTAAGCCTTTGGTAATGTCGCGTTACTCGGATGAGATAAATAATTAGCCAATAATTGGTATACTTCAGAAACTTTGATTTGATAATTCTGATTCAAACGGCCGGTATGTGAATGATAACTGCCTACTCCTCGCCATGGGCTCGCTGTGTCATTTGCAATCTGTTGACTAAGTATCCAAGTCCCAACCTTAACATTGACACAAGGGTCATATTGTAATTGATGCTGAGTATAACCATATAGTCGAATTTTCGATATCCAAATTGAATTAATTTGCATTGGTCCATAATCAAAAGTTCCATTTTTATTAGGCAATGCCGAACCGTTCGAGCCATTTTCTATTGCTAAAACTGAAAGAATTAAAGTAGCTGGCACATGATAGGTTATCGCCGCTTGATTAATACACTCGATAGGGACACCATGAATTTCTAATGCACTTATCATATGAATCCTGCCTCCATCTTACTAATTGTTCTTTATGTCACCTGAAATATAACGTGTTAGCTTGTTTCTTATTTTCGGCCACTTTATATTGCCAAACTTAACTGTTAACCTATAATAAAGATTTACGATAATCAGAGGTATATGAAAAATTGATATTACGATACCTCAACCCGAAATGATATCACTCAATGCACTCATAGCCATAATAGGCACTCCTGTCGGGAAAAAATCATTTATTGATCCTTTTGAATAGGTGGGGTATCGTAGTTATTGCGCATATGGCAATTCCAAAAACTTATGGCGATGGCGGCTAATCGTTATAAAATGTCTTTCGAAACACAAACTCTAGCTTTTTTAGTGGTGCCAATGTAATTTATATATTGAAGAGCGTAATTAAGAACTCCCCTATCCCCTGATTTAAATTCAAATCTAAACACACTAAAAAAACTTAAAAATGAAATGCGTATGAGTACAATATTAATATCTGGCAATGATACAGAAATCGGTAAAACATGGGTTTGTCGAGCCCTTGCCAACTATCTTGCATCATATAAGCAAACCGTTCAAGTAGTCAAAATCGTTGAAACAGGTATAACAAATATTCAAAAAGGCGATGCGGAAACGGCTATTGAGTATTGTTCTCATCTCTATCAAAAGGAATGCCATGCTTTTACTTTATATTCATTTACTAAACCTCTTGCCCCAGTTACTGCAGCGTGCAAAGATAGCCGCAAGCTGAATCTAGAAAGTATTCTTTGTAAAATTAGAAACTTACCCAAAACAAACTGGCGTATTCTTGAAGCTGCAGGAGGGCTAGCTGTCCCTTTAGATGAGACAGGGTTAGATGCTGTTGATTTAGCTTTAAATTTACCAATAGATTATTTATTACTAGTCGTTCAAAATCGGTTAGGTGCTATAAATCAGGCACGTATGTTAACTAATTATGCGCCCCATTCAAAAATACCAACAGGTATTTGGTTTAACGATAGAATATCAGTTGACGATGAGGTTACATCTTCTAATTACTTAGAACTTGCCAATCTCTCAATACCTATATGGGGGCATCAGCTTTATCAAGTACGAGAGCTTCATTTTTTTGATTCTTTCCCTATACCTCATTACTTTAAAAATTATTGACATACACCTAACTAAACACTTCAATCTGTAAAACTATTTCTATTTTCAGCTTTTTTTAGACCTAAAGCCCACCCTGGCGCAGATAATAGGTGGCAAGCAAAATAATAGCAATCCCCCTAGCAAAATCAAATCAAATTTAATTAGATTACTCATTTCGATACCCTGCGGAGGGAAGAATCCGAGTATAAATGTAATAAAACAACCCATTAATCCTGCGGTACTGACTATCCAAATCCCCCATGTGCCTCCTGGAATATGATAAGCACGACTTCTACTCGCCTCTTTATATCGCAATCGTAATGCAGATAAAAATAAAAAAATATAAAATAACACGGCCAATTGGGCTGTCATTACGCTTAATAACCAATATGTTTCATTTACACTAGGAATTAATATAAAAAGACTGGTTAATAGGGATACTAGAATCCCTTGAAATATTAATAAACTGACCGGCGCCCCAAATCGATTGACCTTAAGCAGCCATTTTAACCCGGTTATTTGGCTCTCGTAGGTAGCAATGAGTAAGCCTCGCGTAGGACCAATTACCCAGGTAGAAATACTACACAAACTTCCAATAATAATTAAAGAAATAATAATCGGTATAAAAAAAGGCAAATGATAACTATTAAAAAAAGCAACATAGGCCTCGGTTAAACCCGACAGTATATTAAGCTGATTTACTGGAATAATAAGGGCTATAGCTAAAGAACCCATTACCAAGGTTATCAATATTAAACTTGCCGACCAAAATAAGGCGCGTGGAAAATCTTTCTGGGGATTATGTACATCGCCCGCATGTACAGCTGACATTTCTAAGCCCATTAGGCCAAAAATAATATTCGTTAAAAAGGCCAAATTATTAAAATTATTCAGGCTCGGGAAAAAAGAATTAGAGGAAAAATGTATCGCTAGGGGACGTGCGCTTTTAATCCAAATAATAGCTAACACGATCATAAAAAGCATAGGAATTAAAGTACCGACTAAAGCACCAATACTACTCAGCCAACTCGAAACTCGTAAGCCTAAACAACTTAAAGCAGTAACCGACCACCAAATAATTAATATCGTACATAACAAATATATTTTATGTTGTACCAAATGGGGATCAATTAAATAGGCAAAGGCAGCGATTACAAAAGACAATATCGTTGGATACCAAACCACGTTGTATATCCACTGCAACCAAATCGCAAACCATCCCCATCGCACACCAAACGCAGTACGGATCCATATATATGCGCCGCCTGTGCTCGGCCAAGTGGTGGCTAATTCAGCAGTCACTAAAGCGGTCGGAATAAAAAACAGTAACGCAGCAAGTAAATAAAAAAATATTAATGCATAACCAAATTGAGCAGCGATAGGTAATGAACGCAAACTATCCACAGCAATGACATTCATCATAGCTAAACTAAACACACCCAGTGGTTTTTTAATAATCCGTTTTTTAGTAGCCGCTATCATTATTTTTTACCGGATTTATAGCTCGCAATGATCCAGATAACAGCACCAATAGAAATGGCTGTATCAGCCAAATTAAAGGTAGCAAAATGCCAATAACCAATACAAAAATCAATAAAATCTATGACGTAACCCAAGCTGAGTCGATCATACAAATTACCTATAGCACCCCCTAATATCAATGCAATGCCACAAGCCACCCAATTATTCAGCCCGCCTCGATAAAGCATACGCACTAAATAAACGCTCACAAGCGCACTAATTGCCGAAAAAAACCAGCGTTGCCAACCATCCGCTTGACCTAAAAAACTAAACGCAGCACCAAAATTGTGTGACAAAATAAAGTTTAAGCAAGGAAATACGGGGATGATACTCGTTTGATCTAACCAATACGTCATCCATACTTTGCTTAAATAATCGAGAACAATAATGAACGCACTTAACCAAAGCCATGATAGTTGAGATGTTTTTCTTTCTTGCATAGTTTAAATAGGTTAGAAAAAATTGTAAGTTTTTAAGCATAAATTCGCTGTTCGCCTTTTCCATTGGGAAGATTTTCTACACAGCGTAGACAAATTTCAGGATGTTGTGGATCCTTTCCCACATCAGCACGACGATGCCAACAACGCGCACATTTTGTTTTTTTTCCTACCGTAGAAATAACATTTATTCCTAACTCTTCACCATTAATATTCAATAATGAGGCCTGTTCCGGTAGGGTAATAGTCAACAGCTTTGCATCAGAGGTTATTAATACAAATCTTAGTTCATTTTGTAAAGCAGAAAACATTTTATACAGTTGTGAATTTTCTTTAACATAAAGTTCAACTTCAGCTTCTAATGAAGAACCTAAATCCCCACTAACACGTAATTTTTCTATCACTTTGTTAACTTCATTGCGTACTTGTATAAGTTCATTCCAGTAGGTTTGCCGGTCAGTTTCTTGAAAAATGGTTTGTAATGGATCGTTGGCAAACGAAAAAGATAAAGAATACCATTTGTTTAAAAAAACACTCTCTTCGCGCTTCCCCGGGAGATAGTGCCAAATTTCTTCTGCGGTAAAACTTAAAATAGGTGCTAACCAACGTACCATAGCTTCTGCAATATAAAAAAGTGCAGTTTGCGCAGAACGGCGCGCGATACTATTTTTTTGTAAGGTATATTGACGATCTTTGATAATATCTAAATAGAATCCACCTAAATCACTAATACAAAAATGTTGTAGTTTCTGATAAATCGTATGGAACTGAAAAGTCTCATAAGCATCGATAATCTCATGCTGTAAAAGCTTCGCCCGTTCTAATATCCAAATGTCTAAAGACAACATTTTGTTAGTTTGCACCGCTTCCGATGGATCGAAATCATGTAAATTGGCTAATAAAAATCGAATAGTATTTCGAATTCGTCGATAAGCTTCCGCCGTCCGTTTTAAAATTTCATCCGAAACAGCCATTTCTCTTCGATAATCTGTTGAAGAAATCCATAAGCGTAAAATATCCGCCCCTAAACTTTGTATAATCTTTTCTGGTGCAATCACATTTCCCAATGATTTAGACATTTTGTGGCCTTTTTCATCCACAGTAAATCCATGTGTTAAAACCGATTTATAAGGAGCTTGACCTTTCATTGCTACGGAAGTTAATAAAGAAGATTGGAACCATCCCCGATGTTGATCCGAACCTTCTAAACAAAGATCCGCAGGCCAAGCTAAAGACGGATTTTTCATTAAAACAGCATAATGACTTACGCCCGAATCAAACCATACATCTAAACAATCAGTTAATTTTTCGTAATCTTCTGCTTCCTTACCTAATATTTCTTCTGGATTTAAATCATACCAAGCATCTATGCCTATTTCTGTTACACGATGTGCAATCTGTTCTAATAAATTAAGGCTGTTGGGATGTAGTTCCCGTGATAAACGATGTACAAATAAAGGAATAGGAACTCCCCAACTTCTCTGTCTTGAAATACACCAGTCAGGTCGATTGCTAATCATCGAATCAATTCGTTCTTCTCCCCATTGCGGAATCCAATTAACCTCTTTAATCGCTGCCAAACTATCCTTCTTTAAGCCTTGTTTTTCCATGCTAATAAACCATTGTGGTGTCGCTCGAAAAATTAGAGGAGTCTTATGGCGCCAACAATGTGGGTAACTATGCTTAATATTTTCTTCTTTCAATAAATTTTTGGATTCCCTGAGCTTATCGATCACTAACGGGTTGACTTTAAAAACATGCTCTCCTTCAAATAATGCTGTACCCGGTAAGAAACATCCATTACCACCCACAGGATTAATTAATGGCAATCCATAATGTTGTGCCACACTATAATCTTCTATACCATGCGCAGGCGCAGTATGCACTGCACCTGTGCCTGTTTCTGTGGTGACATGCTCGCCTAAAATAACGGAGACTTGTCGATGGTAGAAAGGATGTTGCAATATAACGCCTTCAAAAACTTTTCCCGTCGCACTACCTAAGCATTTATAATCCGATATTTGGTAACGTTGCATACAACTTACTAATAAAGATTCAGCGATTAATAAACGTTCGGTATCGGTTTGCACCAACACATATTCAATATCTGGATTAAGTGCGACCGCTTCATTAGCGGGTAAAGTCCAAGGCGTTGTGGTCCATATCGGTATGACTATAAGTCCATAACCCCTCTCGCTAGGAATTCGATTTAAAAAATCAGCCTCATCCATGACTCTAAATCGCACATCAATCGCAGGTGAAATTTTATCGGCATATTCAACTTCCAATTCAGCCAAAGCCGATTCGCAATTAACACACCAATGCACAGGTTTAAATCCTTGTTGCAAATGTCCTCGACTAATAATTTGACCTAAGGCGCGAATAATATTCGCTTCAAATTGAAAATCCATAGTCAGATAAGGATGTTGCCAGTCACCGATCACGCCTAAACGTTTAAATTCCTCGCGTTGTATGGAGATTTGTTGGCTAGCATATTCACGACAAGCTTGTCGAAAAGCTTTGGCTGTTAATTTGTCACTGACCTTACCGATTTTTTTTTCTACATTTAACTCGATAGGTAAGCCATGACAATCCCAGCCTGGAACAAACGGCGCATCGAAGCCACTCAAGGTCTTTGCTTTCACAACGATGTCCTTTAAAATTTTATTAACCGCATGCCCAATATGAATATGGCCATTCGCATAAGGGGGGCCATCATGAAGAATGTATTTGGCTTTTCCCCGATTTTTTTCGCGTAATTTTTCAAACAACGACAAAGAAGACCATTGCTTTAAAATAGCAGGCTCTGCCTTCGGCAAATTGGCCTTCATGGGAAATTGCGTGTGAGGAAGATTTAAGGTGTTTTTATAGTCAGTCATGTTATTTACGCCTCAAATGAAGCTCTGTTTAGTCTTACATTTAATAGCTTTAGAATAACATGCTTGAAGGACCTACAATATAGTCAAATCAAAAAGAAACTTCCTAAATTCTAATTAATCTGCTTTACACAAACCTGACTGTAGACATGTTCCACTAACTTCCCAGCGTAATTGACCATCTGTTTGATAAATGGGCGTCAAAATATAGGTGAAATGATCAATTTTATTCATACGAATTCTTTGTGATGTCGCAATAATCTGCGCGTTTTTACCCACTTCGACACTCGTTACATAGCCTTTAGTTTGACCTTCAGCTTTAAAATTATCCGGAATTCCATTTTGGCCAGGCGTACCGCAAGCAACTAAATTATCATGCTCATGCATACAAGTGGTGACTGCTAATTTGAATGGTGCTGTGGATTGAATAACTTCAGCAAATTTAGCTCGATTACTGTAATTTTGATAGCTAGGTATAGCTAGCGCCGCCAAAATACCAATAATCGCAATAACGATCATGAGTTCAAGTAAAGTAAGACCGCTTTGCTTTCCCTTTATTAAATACATAATCTTGTGCCTTTATAAAATTGATGATCTAGTTTACCAAGCTGCAGTTCTTTAGACCAGTACCAATTCTATAAGACTCCTCCTAGAATTTTTTTAGATAGTCTTATAAATCATCTTCCCACAAAAAAATTAACTTACCAAAGAGAAATAAAAATGTTTTGAACTTTGTTTAATTATTGTACAAATCCTGGCTTGCTACATCTATTTTTCATATCAGTAGAATTAAATATTCAAAAAATAATTATTTAAATATTCCAGATCTATAAATTCAACAAATATATGGAGAACTCTTCACATATTTGTTGAATACAAATTTTAGTTATTTTTTATAAATCTAAAGGGACAATTATTAACATCATTAGATTCAGATTTACAATCAAAGCGATCATTTTTTTCTTTATTTTGTTTCCAATTTGATGATGAGATCGTTGCATTATCTTTATCATAAAAAAACGTAAATTCTGCTCCTGATTTTGCTTTAAAATTACAACCGATGGTTCCGTATTCTTGAGTATTTCCCATTAGGTTATCTTTGACAAATTGAGCCCCAGTAAAATTTACAGGTTTAGACGCTATGGCTATCTCTGAAGTTGGAATTGAATCACCTTCAAAATAAAAACATCCATATTCGTAACAACCGTGTTTAAAATCTTCAACTCTTAGACAGGTATCTGCAGTACTCTTATCAAAAAATAACGTGCCCATAAAAGCTAGTTTTAGATAATAAAAAAGTTTCATAAAATAATTAACCTCCTATTAAATATTTATTTTACTTTTAACAATTTTTGAAAATTAATTATATAGTTAATAATAATAAATATCTAGTTTT
>Ga0153948_1000007_pt1 | contig 130015 bp, 108 predicted proteins | sample TSNJ032MetaG_FD_104696 | JGI IMG/M metagenome (GOLD analysis project Ga0153948, IMG submission 104696) | Attine ant fungus gardens microbial communities from New Jersey, USA - TSNJ032 MetaG | ecosystem: Host-associated > Fungi > Mycelium > Unclassified | place: USA: New Jersey, Wharton State... | reverse complement strand
GGACTTCCGCTTGTCATGGGTTGTATAGACATTTATTTTCATTCGTTTGCCCGTGTCAACCGGCTTTACGGAAATTGTTATTTATTTGTGACGACTTCCCCGCCGGGCGCGGGTGAAATATGCAACTTTTTCGTATTTCATCTTCCCGTTTCGCTCAACTTAGTATAAAAAAGCAGGCTATTTCGATCATCCCGTTAAGACTCGCGAAGCAAGGAGCTTTCCCTTGAACATTTCCAGGATTTCTCGTCTGGCGTTGGCACTCGCCTTTGGCGTGACGCTGTCAGCGTGCAGTTCAACACCACCTGACCAGCTGCCCTCTGAGCAGGCCGCACCAGGCACGGCATCTCGCCCAATTCTGTCTGCTGGCGAAGCGAAGAACTTCACCGCTGCACATTATTACACTGCCATGGACCCGAACGCGGCACCGTGGACGCCTTCTTCTATTAGCATTCCTGCGCAGCCTAACTTCGTGGTTGGCCCGGCAGGCACGCAGGGCGTGACGCACACCAGCATTCAGGCTGCCGTTGACGCTGCCATCACGAAACACAGCGCATCACGCCAGTACATCGCAATTCTGCCAGGCGAGTATGAAGGGACGGTCTACGTTCCCGCCGCACCGGGCAGCATTACGATTTACGGTACCGGTGATAAAGCGATTGACGTGAAAATCGGTCTGGCGATCGACTCAGAAATCGACCGCAACACCTGGCGTCACCTGGTGAACCCGGCCGGTAAATATATGCCGGGCAAACCAGCGTGGTATATGTTCGACAGCTGCCAGAGCAAGCAGAGCGCCACTATCGGCATGATGTGCTCGGCGGTGTTCTGGTCGCAGAACAACGGCCTGCAACTGCAGAACCTGACCATTCAGAACACCCTGGGTGACAGCGTGGATGCGGGTAACCATCAGGCTGTGGCACTGCGTACTGACGGCGACAAAGTTCAGATCAACAACGTGAACATTCTGGGTCGTCAGAACACCTTCTTCGTGACTAACAGCGGTGTGCAGAACACCCTGCAGAATAACCGTCTGACCCGTACTCAGGTCACCAACAGCTATATCGAAGGTGATGTGGATATCGTCTCCGGTCGCGGCGCGGTGGTGTTTGATAACACCGAATTCCGCGTGGTGAACTCCCGTACCCAACAGGAAGGTTACGTGTTTGCACCCGCAACGCTGTCCAACATGTTCTACGGCTTCCTGGCCGTGAACAGCCGCTTTACCGCAGCCGGTGACGGCGTGGCGCAGCTGGGACGTTCGCTGGACATCGACTCTGCCACCAACGGTCAGGTCGTGATCCGCGACAGCGTGATTAACGAAGGCTTTAACATGGCAAAACCATGGGCCGACGCGGCGATCTCCAAACGTCCTTACTCCGGTAACACCGGCGCGATGGATGATAAAGGAAACGTGCAGCGCAACCTGAACGACGCTAACTTCAACCGCATGTGGGAATACAACAACCGCGGTCTGGGCAGCAAAGTGGTTGCAGAGCCGAAGCAGTAATCCCGAACGCCGGGCATAAAAAACCTCGCAACTGCGAGGTTTTTTGTTTCAAGCGGCTTAGTGCAGTCAAAACGTCCTTCCCTACATAAGAGCATGCTGGCCAGTATTAAGCCATTCCCAGGATTCCTGGTTTTCCAGGTTAATGATTTTGAGACTGTGGAAAGAATGGATGGTGGCATACATGGCAAAGAAACTGGACAACACAGCCCCGAGCAAATAGATCTCCCCTTCGCAAATAAACGGGGTGGGATTAACCCATAATGTAGTGGACATTCCCCGAACAGGTACGCCTTTAAACAAGCGGTCTATCGGCTCGGAAGCCATCTTTTCGATGGCGTCCAGCTTATTCGAAGAGAGCCGTGCGTGATGAAAATGATTAATTCCGGGTAAATCAAAAGTACTTAACACCTGAATCAACGCCTCTCTGTCAAGTAAAGAGAGATAGTTCAGGTTCATGCAAGAGAGAAGGGACCAGTGCATAATTCCGTTAGTCATTGGATAAAGCGGACGAGTCGGACGCGTAATATTACTGAAAGAGGCAACAGCTGGGTTTTTGTCTATGGGTATGCAAATATCACCAACCAGAAGTGAAGCTGGTTGCATTCGATTGGTGCAAATAAGCGAGACATTGAACACTTCGACGTTAACTGAGGTTCGTTCCGGTGTTCTGCCATCTCCATGAACAAAAGCAATAGAATGATCCAAACCTTGCTGAAAAAGAGACGTTTTTGTACGGTGTTGCCAATAAACGACTTCACGACGAAGATTATACTCGAGCTGATGCTGAAATCCTTCAAACTGCGGCCAGATACGCGTTCTGTCACCCGTTCCAGGTGTTTCGTCGAGTGCAATAATTTTGCTGGAGACTGACTTCACCTGAAAGACATCATAGAGTTCAGGATTTTGATGGCTTGCGCGTAACTTAAATTGTGCCGTGCTTTCATCCGGACTAATAGGTTCAGCATTGTGGGGGAAAAGATTAATTGCCGGCGCACAGTATAAGCGCAATGAACTTTTGCTTAATTTTTTTTCTGTAGGTAATGGCAGGTTAAAGTGCAGACACAATGTAAAAGCTTTGACTGGGAAATTATCTGGCAGCAAAGGTACACCTCGCATGCGGAAGAAGTAAAAGCTTTCCGGAAAGCAAAAATACTCATGAAGCACCCGAAAACCACTATGAGTGTTTTCTGGCCAGGGAAGCAGGGCATCATTATGTTCGAATCCCACAGCCTCAAGCCACAAATCAGGCAAATGCAGTCGACTCTCACCTGAAACGAGTTCTGCATCCATCAGGTGCTGACTGAACCATAAATAAAGTTGATATCGGGTGTAATCATCTTCATTGCCAAGCCAAAATGTCAGCTTGTTCAAGTCCAGCGAACATGCGTTAATGCCTCCCTCTGTAAAAAAATCGATTTCGATACAACCTTTTTTCAAACTACTTGTATTTCTCACATCTGCGATAGAAAGCGGTTGCAGCCAGATGTCACGCGCTAGTGTAAATCGGCACGACGGAGTTCCATGGCCAGTATTTTCTGCCAAAATTTTACGCCCAGGAGACGTTACACGTACTGCTCCTGAACAAATGAGCTCATTACGTCTAACACAAACGGGTGCAGAAAGTTGAGTAGCTAAAGGTTTGTATTCGATTACCGCCATAGAAGGCACCGGACGTAGATAATTAGCCCACAGCATATTAATCAAGCTATTTGTAAATTCAGGAAATTCATCCTCCAGTTTTTGCCGCAGACCACCAGAAAGAAAAGCGAAGGCTTCTAGCAGACGTTCAACATCCGGATCTCCCTCCTTTTCGGTCAGAAAACGCGTCAGATGAGGTTTTTCCTCAGCAAGCAGCTTTCCGAGCTGACGCAGATAATCCAACTCCTCCCTATAATAATGTTCTTCAAAAGACATTAGCTTTACTCCATTCACTAGTTTGGATAATTATCCAACAGAATCTCAAGCTCTCGGATATCCATTCCTTTTCCATGGCACTCATTCCTTGTTAAAGATCAATCATGCGACAACTGAAGCATCGACTAGATGAATGTTTTTATAGTCAGCTTGCATACCTTCCCCGGCAATGAATTGTGCGGGTAATGTGAAAAACTTGATTCTCGCATAAAATTTAATGGCATGGATTTAATATTAACATATTCATGAAAAGAAATATTACCGAAGACTAACCCCCCATTTATAGGCATCAATGTTCTCAAAAAAAATTAGTGTACTATCACATTAAATCACCATCCTCATTTTTACAATTAGCATGATAAACTCAAGGGACACCTGAAAACACACGCATAGATAAAATATATGCAACACAGTTTTATATTCAACGAAAAAATACATTACATAGAATACAAATAATATAGAATACCTTCACCCTGGATGATGTTGTAAGCTAATACATGTTCCCCTTTAGACTATAACAAACATAAATCCCGTTAACACGAGTAAGAGAATAGCGGTTCCATGGGCGGTGGGCGCATGAAAGATTCGATTATAGTGAACAACATTAAGGGTATTGGTTAATACAAACAGTATATGGCCGATATGGGCTGCAAGCGTATTAATGAATGCCCATAAAAGTAAAAAGGCAGTGAGTTCTGAACTCTATTTTATGGGAGATGGTGGATGCCGGATACTTCGGCGGTAGCGTATTTAAAATCAGACGTAGCACAGTACAGTCACTGATGCCTGAAAGTGGCATTTCATATGGATATGCAAAGGGGGTTATATGTCCTTAAAGGGGTTGCGTTTTACGTTAGAAGTAGACGGACTGATGGAGAAAACTACTGCGGTAGTCAGCTTTAGGCTGGTTCAGTCGTACTCCAAACATTTCCTGCTGAAAGTGGATATCGCCAGCAGCCTTCCTGATTTGACAGCTACAGATTTTCTCGAAAAAAATGCGGTGTTAATCATCTGGGATGGGATGGTTGCGCAGCGTTACATCCGAGGAATTGTCACCGCTGTCACCCTGAGTGAAAACAATCACTGGCAAATGGGATACCATCTGATCATCTCCCCTCCCCTTTGGCGTAGCGGTTTACGGCGGAACTTCCGTATATTCCAGCAGCAGGATATTAAGACCATCTCTTCCACATTATTGAGTGAGAATGGTATCACTGAATGGACACCCGTTTTTTATAGTGAGCACCCAACGCGAGAGTTCTGTGTACAGTACGGTGAAAGTGACCTTGCTTTTCTAACTCGTCTTTGGTCGGAAGAAGGGATTTTCTTTTTTGACTGGCACGCCCCCTCCGGTGAAGAGCAAAAGTTGGTGTTGTGCGACGACGTGGCAGGTGTGTCGTCAATGGGGGCCATTCTTTTTAATCCTAATGTAGCGGCAGGGGAATCTGCCGAATGTATCTATCAGTTTAGATATCATGCACAGATACGCCCTTCATCAGTAGAAACCCAGGATTACACATTCAAAACTCCGGGCTGGCCAGGCTACTACAACCATGCTGGTGAACATTTGAATGGCCAACTGACGCAGTATGAAATTTTCGATTATCCTGGACGGTTTAAAGATGAGCAGCACGGACAGGATTTTGCACGTTATCAAATAGAAGGCTGGAGGCATGATGCAGAGATGGCGATCGGCTACAGCAACTCCCCCAAATTATGGCCGGGAAAGCGTTTCTCTTTGACGGAACACCCATCTGATCTGTTGAACCGTGAATGGCAAGTTATGGGAAGTGTACTGACAGGGGACCAGCCACAGGCATTGCATGGAAGTCAGGGGGCTGGAACAACGCTTAGTAATCGCTTTGAGGTCATACCAGCAGACCGGACATGGCGCGAAATACCGCAGATGAAACCTTCCGTAGATGGGCCACAAAGCGCGATTGTCACTGGTCCTGCAGGCGAAGAAATATTTTGCGATGAACATGGCAGAGTGCGGGTTCGCTTTCACTGGGACCGCTACTGTCCGGGAAACGAGGATAGCTCATGCTGGGTACGCGTATCACAGGCATGGGCAGGAACAGGATTTGGCAACATTGCAATACCACGTGTTGGCCAGGAAGTGATTGTAGATTTCCTTAACGGTGATCCAGACCAGCCAATCATCATGGGCAGGACGTACCATCAGGATAATCGCTCACCAGGGAATTTGCCGGGAACAAAAACGCAAATGACGATACGGTCAAAGACGTATAAGGGTAGCGGGTTTAATGAGCTGCGTTTTGATGATGCAACAAACCAGGAAGAAGTTTACCTGCATGCACAAAAAAATATGCAGGTTGTAGTACTCAACAGCAAAGATGAACGAGTGAATTATGACAGGACTGTAAGCATCGGTCATGATGAAAATTTGGTAGTGGCTAATGACCGCAAAGTCACTGTGGACGGAAAGCAGGATCACAAAACAACAAAAGACCATGTCAGTCTGGTGGAAGGTAACCATGGTTTAGAGGTCAAAGGCGATCTCGCCCGGAAGGTCGCCGGTGCTCTCGGCATTAGCGTACAGGGGGACATTGTTTTACAGAGCGACAGCAAAATTAGCCTACGAGTTGGCAGCTCTTTTGTAGTGATTCATTCAGGTGGAGTGGACATAAAAGGTCCAAAGATAAACTTGAACGGACTCGGTAACCCAGGAGAAGTTATCTTACCAATGCGCCCGGTAATACTGAAAGCTGCCGCGGGAAATGGAACGATATTTGTATCCCATTGCCCGAAGGATGGCCTATGATGGAGATGATAGAATATGCGATTGTGGATGGTGCAATCGAATCAGACCTGGTCAATTTTCTAAAAGAAGCGATTCCGCCACATTGTTGCTTGTATGCAGAACCTGTTCAGCCGGAACTGGTTGCACTAGCACCCTATCTTGTAGTGGTCACTGAAGAAGTGAATAACTGGCTAAACGAGAAAACAACGCCATGGGGGATATACTTTAAATCCGATTTGTCTTTACGGGAACTACAGCAGCATTTCCGTCGCTATTTATGGGTGATGATCCCTGAACAAACTAAACCTGTCCTCATGCGCTTCTATGATCCGAGAAATATCTGGGCGTTAACTACAGTTTTAACCCCTCGTCAGCTTAATTTATTTTTAAAACCAGTGTACCAGGTAAGTAGCAGTTATGATGGGATATATCATGAGGATGATTTTTCCGAAGTTAGAGTCCCAGACGATAACAACGCTAAGTTGGTGCCTTTCACTATGCTCTCTCTGAATTACAGGCAATATCAGCAACTAGAACAGCAGGCTCATAAAAACTATCTGGACAAGTTATCAAGTTTTATTATTGAAAATAATGAAAACACAGATTTAATAACATCAGAAAATAATAAAGCAGCAATAAATCTGGCAGAGGAATACTTCTTGTACTGCCAGTCATTAAATATCACGGATGATCATTCCATCAGAATTATTACGATATTAATGCTAAAGAATAATATCAGTGACACTAATGATATTCCTGACTCATGGAATGAACTACTCAGTAATAAGTCATACCCTGAACATTCTCGAGTTCAACAACTCGCTTTAGGGGAACTTGGCTTTATTCCACAATAAACAAAAGGAAATAGTTTATGGCATCTCCATCTTCAACCGCAGGAAAGGCGTGTGCGGAATGTGGTCTTCCAGATCCCTGTATTCTTGATGTGATAACGGATTTTCCTGCTAATAAGGAGAAACATATTTGGTCAAAAGAAGGTACAGCTCCGTTTAAATTACTCGACAAAGGCTATGGATGTGAGGGTGATATCACTATAGTGTGCCAGTGTAGCAAGAGTGGTTCACATGACGCATGGCTAGAGGAAGCATCAGGAAATCATAATTCCAAACTAACAACTGACGGAAATCCTAATAGCGTTACGCTGCATTTTAAAGGAGAGAAAAAAGATATTGATGTTGTTAGTGCATTTCGCTCTCCCTGGGAATATCTAAGTTCAATAACCACTCCGCTGGATATCTTTGATGAACCTGCTCATTATACCGTAGTCATTGACGGTTGCTATGAGCGTAGCCGATATGCGCAAATCTACGTTTATCCTACAATTGAAATTCGTTTTACTACAGGTCTAAGCTACGAAATAATCTCCTCGAGGCGGGAAAGAACAATTAAAGAACGTCGTGACGAAAGAATAAAATCTCGCGAAGCCATGGAGAATACAAAGCCTAAAAATAAAAATAAACTCCGTGATGGATGGCAGAATTCTACGGCTCAGTTCGAATGGTCAAACAAGACAACTTTAACTGTTGATTTTGGTATTAAGATCGGTAATGTTGAATATTCACACAAATATGAAGAGGAAATAATAAAATTACGGCAAATAAAAACACTGGAACAGTTAAGGAGAGTCGATTCTCTGATTGAAAATATCAACAAATACTTCGCACCTGATCCTGAAAATCAAGACGGCACACGAAAATACTCTCTATTCAATGCTAAAATAGAGCCTGCAAAACTCGGGATTTCATATGCCTATCAATATATCGACATTAAGGATGGCCCCTGTCATTTCTATGGTTTATTTGGTAAACCTTTTTTAGAAGCAAAATTTAAATTTGACATCATCTCTTTTATTTGTGCCTACTGTAAAATTGACGATCTTGTCAACAGATGCCGTGATTATCTCAAAAAACATGGAACTAGTGTTGAATGCTATATCGAGATTGCTACAGGAATTAATCTTAACCTTGGTTCTGTCTATGTTGAAAAAGATAAACAGTGGGATTTTAACATAGCCAAGAAGAATCAAATTTATTTGGGTTTAAAAGGAGTAGTCAGTGCAACATTTGAGGCCGAAATTTTTGTTGTAAAACTGACCGCAAATACTAAAGGCACTATAGGAGCCATTGCCGGATTTGAATTTGATCCACATGATAACGGTCTTGACCTTGCTTTATATCATGATGGTATTAAAGGTACGTTTGAGTTTATGGCTGATGTAAGCTATAGCCTTGACGATGGTGATGTCCAAAATGGTAATAAAAAAACAGAAAATAAAGTAAAGAAGGAATGGCAACTATGCGCAGCTCTAAAACCATCAGAATCGCCATTGCGCATTAATTTATATGGAAAAATACGTTGTATAAAAAAACCAGAGATTACGCCACCAGTGCAAACAAAACCTTGGGCGATGGGTACTAATCCTTTATCAAACAGTGGTGAAGGAAATGATAATAATCATAATACAACACATTACTAACTAAACGGAGATTGCGATGAAAGCAAAATATTTTGTAACAGTCATTTTTCTAACAGGAGGTATTATGGGCACAGTACTTTATTCAGGTGATAGCATACAGACCATTCGCACTCGATTTAATATTAATGATGCATATTGCGCTATCAAAACTAATGGCGTTACCGGTTTTAGTAATCGACGCTCAGCGTGGATAGAAAATGGTGATTCCACCGGCGCGATTTCCAGCACGAACGCAATGATGATGATGGAGAATGGTGAAAATGAAATCAGCCTTGAAATTGGGGCGTTAGGTTGGTTTTCCGATAAACCGGCCGATGCAGAAACGCGGGCCACGTTTTCACCTGAAGCAGAGTGCAGTCTGGATGTGGTTCATTCGGTTGAGAAAGATGAAATTACATTGTCATCTATCAAAGTGACAATCAACGATCAGGGAATTCCTGAGACACAATCAGACAGCCAGCATCCCATCACACGAAAAGAGATTCTGGCAGAACAGGCTGCGCCTGGCTTTATTGATCCAGATTACTTTGATGAAACCTATTTCCCTAAGGGAATGAAAGTCTTTCAGTTTACCCAAAAGATTACTGTAACAGGGCTCCCTGACTGGATCTGGACCCGGGCAACTCCGTTTAATGGCAGCGATGAACAGATACAAAAGTTAAAAGCCGCCTATACGGAAATGGCTGAAATTATCCGCTCCGGAGATCGAGTACGCCTGAAAGAATTTGACCGCGAGGCGCTGAAAATATGGTCTGCCACGACCCAAAGTAGTGAGGATGAGATATTTCTCTCATTATATAAAAAAGAAAACCTAGAAGATAAAAAAATAAAAATGCTCTCTATTAGATGGGAGAACTATGCTGTTCGGGTAATGAATAAAGGTCGTATGGTACAGTTATATAATAAATCAAAACCACTTTTATCACCTTTGACTTATACTTATATCCGTGATGATGGAAAGAAAGTTATGAATACCTACGCACCAATATTTTCCTTAATCAATGGTAAATTCATCCCAGTGGTTTAATTCTATAATTATTAGTACCAATTCAAGGTTTTTATAATGAGCTTAACAAAAGTGGCAGCATAGCATATATATTAAAAACCTCATATTTATAAACATGAAACCATTCACATGAAGATAAAATACAAAAAAAGAATTTTTTTAATGACAGGAATCATCGTGGGTGTAGTACTTTATTTAGATAATACTACTAAAACTATCCGCAGCCGATTTAATATCCAAGATGCATATTGCGCTATCAAAACTAATGGCGTCACCGGTTTTAGTAATCGACGCTCAGCCTGGATAGAAAATGGTGATTCCACCGGCGCGATTTCCAGCACGAACGCAATGATGATGATGGAGAATGGTGAAAATGAAATCAGCCTTGAAATTGGGGCGTTAGGCTGGTTTTCCGATAAACCGGCCAGTGCAGAAGCTCGGGCTAAGTTTTCGCCTGAAGCAGAGTGCAGCCTGGATGTGGTTCAATCGGTTGAGAAAGATGAAATGACATTGTCATCTATAAAAGTGACAATTAACGATCAGGGAATTCCTGAGACACAATCAGACAGCCAGCATCCCATCACACGAAAAGAGATTCTGGCAGAACAGGCTGCGCCTAACTTTATTGATCCAGATTACTTTGATGAAACCTATTTCCCTAAGGGAATGAAACTCTTTCAGTTTACCCAAAAAGTTACTGTAACAGGGCTCCCTGACTGGGTCTGGACCCGGGCAACTCCGTTTACCGGCAGCGATGAACAGATACAGAAGTTAAAAGCCGCCTATATGGAATTGGCTGATATTATTCGCTCAGGAGATCGAGCGCGTTTGAAAGAATTTGACCGCGAGGCATTGAAAATATGGTCCGCCACAACCCATAATAATGAGGATGAAATATTATTATCATTGTATACAAAAGAAAACCTTGAGGAAAAAAAATCAAAATACTTCCTATTATATGGAAAGATTATGATGTCAGAGTTATGAATAAAGGTCGGATGGTACAATTATACAACAAATCAACCCCAGCGTATTCGCCGATAATATTCACTTATGGTGACAAACAGATGAGTAGCTATGTTCCAGTGTTTTCATTAATTAATGGTAAATTTGTCCCGGTTGTATAGATATAAATTTTTACCCGTCATATTTATTATGTAATGTGACGGGTATCACTGCAACTCAATAATGCATCAGTTAATCAGTAATTCTAACATTTGCAACTGAAAATATAATATTCTGATTACGATTATTTCATTCAAAGGAAGGTTAAAATGCCTTTAGCGGCCAGAGTCACTGACAAAGGTACCCAGCATGATGGTTACCATGAAACCACTATCACAGCGGGTTCTCCCACTGTATTTATTGACAATCTCCCCTCAGCTCGTCTGGGGGACCCACTAACACCACATGAAAAGCCTTTACATCCGCCCCACTCCCGCAAAATAAACAGCGGTTCATCAAGCGTTTTTATTGACGGATTACCCGCGGCAAGAACTAACGACACCATTGATTGCGGAGGTGTAATTATAGGTGGTGGAACTGTTAATATTGGGTAGATAGTTATACTTCATCTGAGTGTAAATATTTTTATAATATACTGAAAAATAAGTTAAATACATAAATAATATTTCTGAGGTTCAAAATCAACATCTGAATAGGATGGATGCCTATCCGCTCTCCCTCTCCATGCTAATTTTAGAAAAACAAAAGGACTATGATATCTATATGGACAATGATTACTCAAAAACAACCGAAGATTTACTTCGAATGGGACTTAACGCAATTGCTAAAACAAGAGAAGATAAAAGAATAATAAGAGAGAGTATATTATCTGAAACACGGGAATCAGGCTTAACTATAAAAACACGTAGTGAGTGGGGTGCAAAGAAAGCCCAAGTATCTGATGGTGATGACTGGAATTATTCGGCAATAGTATTACATCATGCAGGAAATAGCTATTCTTGTGATGAAGATTCCTTAAACAAGTTACGACAGGCCGAGAAAACGGATATCAATAGTTTTGGTCACTTAAGTTATCATTATGCAATTGATTGTCTAGGCGTAATCTTTGAAACATTAGATATACGCGAAAAAGGTGCTCATCTAAAAGGTGCCAATACAGGGCATATTGGAATAGTGTTTTTATCTGATTTTAGTTTACCAGGTGAGGCCGGAAAGTATGGTCCATCGCGATGGGACAGCCTCAGTGAGTTTTCAGGGCAGTTTAAGGATGACTGGGATCAATCATTTGACTTACCAACAATTCAACAAAAAAACGCGATAGAAGCTTTGGTCAAAATACTTATAAAACACTTCCCGATTAAAGAGTTAGGAGGCCATAGAGAATTTGCTACGTTAAATGCATTGGGAAGGGCATGTCCAGGAACTTATGGACTTCAAATTGCGGCCAGCCTAAGAGCACAATTTAATCTAACTTCTCATGGTGAAAAATAGTTTCATATATATCAAATTGAGGTTGGAGCATGCCAAATAATTTACTTTCCAATGCTGTTGTTTTTATTGCATGTGCATATTTTTTAATTGGAATCGATAAAGAGCCCTACTATGAAGAGGGCGACTTACACTGGATTCCGATCGTTTTCATTAAACACGACATAGCCCTCAATATAATTTTTGAAATGCCACTATCCCCAACTGAAGTACTAAGAGGTTCATCCCTATCCCCAGCTAAAAATAACGAACTTGCTAATTACTGCAAGATTAGATATGGCAATGAATTAATAGAATGTAAACAAAAAATAACAAAAAAGATGCTCCTTAACGGGTTTTATATTCCAGACTAAAAAAGAAGATTTGTTCAGTGAAAAAAATCGCAATCCCCTTCAAAGACAGGCCTGCCCGTCAGTTAAAAAAAACCTCGCAAATGCGAGGTTTTTTGTTTTTCGCCGCTTAGTGCGCGTTTACCACCACCCACATTGGGCCCTGGCCTACGGCATAGCGGCCTTTCTCTTCCAGCAGGCCCTGCTCGCCTTTGATTTCATACAGCGCGATGTGGTGGGATTTCTGCCCCGCCGCCACCAGGAATTTACCGCTGTTATCAATATTAAAGCCGCGCGGCTGGGTTTCGGTTGGCTGGAAGCCTTCGATTGCCAGCACGCTGCCATCTTCAGAGATACTGAAAATGGTAATCAGGCTTGAAGTACGGTCGCAGGCGTACAGATGACGACCATCCGGGGTGATGTGAATATCCGCCGCCCAGCGGGTGTCGGTAAAGTCTGACGGCATCATGTCCAGGGTCTGAACGCGTTCAATCTTACCGTTCGGATCGTTCAGTGCCCACACGTCAACAGAGCTGTTTAGCTCATTCACCACATAGGCGTACTGCTGATTCGGGTGGAACACCATGTGGCGCGGGCCTGCGCCCTCAACGGTGGTGATTTCCGCCGGAGTCTGCGCAGCCAGATGGCCGTCGTCGCTCAAGGTAAACAGGCAGATTCGATCCTGCTTCAGCGCCGGAACCCACAGCGTGCGGTTGTCCGGAGAGATATTGGCCGAGTGGCAACCTTCCAGCCCTTCAACCACTTCCACGGTGTCGCGCGGAAGGCCATCTTCCAGACGCGTGACGCTCACGCAGCCCGCATTGTAAGAACCGCTGAAGATGAACTGGCCTTTGCGATCGGTCGAGATGTGCGTCGGGCTGCCCGGGAGCGGCGCTTCGGCGGTATAGGTCAGGGCACCATCGTCCGGTGCAATGCGGTAGGCCAGCACGCGAAACTCAGGACGCACGCCTACGTACAGAAAACGTTTATCCGGGCTGACAACCATCGGTTGCACCTGTCCCGGCACATCAACAACCTGCACCAGCGTGAGCGAGCCTTCCGCATTCAAACGCCAGACGTGGATCTGCTGGCTCTCAGGACTGGCGGTATAAACGGTTTGTTTCATGAATACTCCTCTCCTCACTGCGCGTGAAAGTGATTAACTTTTTAACGGTGAATGCTGAATTTTAGCCTGGCATTTTGTGGGTCACGCCTCTCGGTGTACCATCCCCTAAGACCATAATTCAACATTAACCCGGAAGAACAAATGACCTCGCGTGTGATTGCTCTGGATTTAGACGGTACGCTGTTAACCCCGCAAAAAACCCTGCTCCCCTCTTCGCTCGAAGCACTGAAACGTGCTCAGGAAGCGGGATATCAACTCCTGATTGTTACCGGTCGACATCACGTTGCCATTCATCCTTTTTATCAGGCACTGGCGTTAGATACACCTGCAATTTGTTGTAATGGCACTTATTTGTATGATTATCATGCAAAAAAGGTTCTTGAGTCCGATCCGCTGCCGGTGGTTGAGGCGTTACAACTGATTGATCTGCTGGATGAGCACGCCATTCACGGCCTGATGTACGTGGATAACGCCATGGTCTATGAGCGCCCGACCGGGCATGTCATCCGTACCAGCAACTGGGCGCTGTCACTGCCCGAGGCCCAGCGTCCGGTCTTTACGCAGGTCTCATCCCTACGCCAGGCGGCCGCCGACGTCGATGCTATCTGGAAGTTTGCTCTGACGGACGAAGATACGAACAAGCTGAACGCGTTCGCGAAACATGTTGAGCAGACGCTGGGGCTGGAGTGCGAATGGTCCTGGCACGATCAGGTGGATATCGCGCGTAAAGGCAACAGCAAAGGCAAACGCCTGACGCAGTTTGTTGAATCTCAGGGCGGGTCGATGAAAGACGTGATCGCTTTCGGGGATAACTACAATGACATCAGCATGCTGGAGGCTGCCGGCACTGGCGTGGCGATGGGCAATGCCGACGATGCCGTGAAAGCGCGCGCCAACGTGGTCATTGGCGACAACACCACCGACAGCATCGCGCAGTACATTTACACCCATCTGCTGTGATCAGGCGGTGATCGAGACACTCTTGATCTGCGCGTAAAGCCACAGGCCAGGTTTGATGCCAAGCTCATCTCTGGCCCACGGGCTGATGCGCGCCCATAGCTTTCTGCTGCCCACTTCCAGCTGCACTTCCACCTGGCCGTTATCGTCCACACACTGGGCCACTTTCGCGCGCAAAATATTACGAATACTGGTTTGCAACGGCGGCTGAAGTACCAGAGAAACATCCGACGCCTGAATGCGAATACGCAGCGCGGATTGCAGCGGCTTGTCGATCTTATTGACCCACAGATGCTGATCGCCCAGCGCCAGCGCCGTCATGGCGTAGTGCGGATGGTGCTCCAGCACGCTGACCTTCAGGATGCTGCTCTGCTGCTCTTTCGGCAGCCACGGATACATCACGCTACTGCCCCACACCTCTTCCAGCGGCCCAAAGGCCTTCACGCTGCCGTTTTCCAGCACCAGCACGTTGTCCGCCAGATGCAGAATCTCGTCCAGCGAGTGGCTGACGTAGAGCATCGGAATGTTAATTTCCCGCGCCAGGCGTTGCAGATAAGGCAACAACTCGCGCTTACGCGGCAGATCGAGCGACGCCAGCGGCTCATCCAGCAGCAGGAGTTCCGGTGCGGTTAACAGCGCGCGGCCAATCGCCACACGCTGTTTTTCACCGCCGGAGAGCGACGACGGAAGCCGGTCCAGCAGCGATTCAATCCCCAACAGCGCGACCAGATTATCAAACTGACCGGCCATGCTTTTCGCCATGCCGTAGCGCAGATTGCCGCGCACTTTATAGTGCGGAAACAGGCGCGCGTCCTGGAACACATAGCCGATGCGCCGTTTTTCAGGGGCCAGGTAAATCTTATTTTCCGCGTCGTGAAGCACGCGATTGTTCAGCGCGATCCGCCCGGTTTGAGGGCGCGTCAGCCCGCTGATGGCATTAATCAGCGAGGTTTTTCCCGCGCCCGAAACGCCAAAGACGGCGGTAATTCCGCTGGCGGGCAGCGTTTCGTTGAGCACCAGACAGTGGTTGCCGAGCGTTTGAGTAAAGTTGAGTTCCAGCATGATTATTTCCCCATCCGCTCGCGGCTCAGACGCGCCAGCCATTCAGAAATCAGCAGCGACACTAGCGCCAGCACAATGGAGATAATGCACAGCCGTGCGGCAGCCCCTTCCCCGCCCGGCGTTTGAATCAGGGTGTACATCGCCGACGGAATGGTCCGCGTTTCGCCGGGGATGTTTGAAACAAAAGTAATGGTCGCGCCGAATTCACCCAGAGAACGGGCAAACGCCAGTACCGTACCGACGATAATCCCCGGCAACGTAAGAGGCAGCGTAATGGTGAAAAACACCCGCCAGCGCCCGGCACCGAGAGTGCGCGCCGCCTGCTCCAGCTTAATGTCCACCCCTTCCAGTGCCAGGCGAATCGCGCGCACCATCAGCGGGAAAGACATCACTGCTGCCGCCAAAACCGCGCCGCGCCAGCTAAAAGCAAACGTCAGGCCGAACCAGTCATACAGCCACTGGCCGATAAAACCGCGTCGCCCCATCGCGATCAGCAATAGGTACCCGACCACCACCGGCGGCAACACGAGAGGGAGATGAAGCACACTGTCGAGCAGGGCTTTGCCCGGAAACTGGCAGCGAACCAGCAGCCAGGCAAAGAAGATCCCAAAGGGCAAACTAAAGGCAACTGCCAGGGAAGAGACTTTAAGGCTCAGCAGCACGGCCTGCCATTCAGGATCGGTCAATATCATTAGTGAGTCGTAAATCCGTAACGTTTAAAGATGGCAGACGCTTCAGGCCCTTTCAGATAGTCGTAAAAGGCGCTGACCGTCGCATTTTTATGTCCATCAACAATGGCGATCGGGTATTCCACTTTCTTGTGCGAATCTTCCGGGAAGGTCCCAACCACTTTTACACCTTTACCGGCAACCGCATCGGAACCGTAGACAATCCCCAGCGGCGCTTCGTTGCGCTCCACCAGCGCCAGGGCGCCGCGCACATCTTCAGCCGGAGCCAGTTTCGGGGATAATGTATCCCAGGCACCCAGTTTTTGCAGCGCTTCTTTCGCGTAGATGCCTGCCGGAACGTGGTCCGGATCGCCCACCGCCAGACGCCCGTCTTTCAGCAGGCTGGTCCAGTTAGTCTCTTTGTTAATGGTGAACTCGCCCTGCGCGCTGGCTTTTGGCGCGACCACCACAAGGCTGTTACCCAGCAGGGTTTCGCGGGTGGCCGTATCGATCGATTTTTTCTCCACCGCGTAATCCATCCATTTCTGATCGGCAGAAATAAACAGATCCGCAGGCGCACCAGCTTCGATCTGGCGAGCCAGAGTGGAAGACGAGGCGAACGACGAAACCACATCGACGTTTTTCTCTTTTTTATACTGCGCCGCAATGTCCTGCATTGCGTTGGTCAGCGACGCCGCCGCAAAGACCGTGATTTTCCCTTCGTCAGCCAGTACCTGCCCGGCGACGGTAAGTGTCAGTGTTGCCCCTGCGAAAAGGCGTAACCATGTACGTGCCATTTGTAGCTCCTGTGAGTGTCGTTATATACAGACAAATATAACGATAACTGCAGGGATAACCTAGCGTTAAATCGTACCGTTTAAGGGGTAAACAAAGCTGATTCTGAAACTACTATCGGCGGGAGAGGCGGAAACTTGAGAGCAAAACGCCCGGACTGGCCGGGCGTTTTGGGAGGAATTAATGCTGCTTTTTAGGCTGGTCTTTGTGACCGATGTTCGAAAAGACGTTGAACACTTCACCCAGGCCGTAGATGGCGCCGAGGATGATGGCCATCACTACGGGTACCATGATCACGGCGAATACCAGACTTTTCAACAACTCTAACATGGTTTTCTCCAGACACTGTGAATGGCGTATTCTACCCTGAAAAGTCAGAAAAACATCCCCTTTTGTGCGGTAGGCTTTGCGCTGTCGGGCAATTGGGTCACAATACGCTTTTTGCCAGGACACCGTCTATGCAGGCCGAAATTCTCCTTACCCTTCGACTTCAGCAGAAGCTTTTCGCCGATCCGCGACGTATTGCCCTGCTTAAACAGATAGAACAAACCGGTTCAATTAGCCAGGGCGCAAAGAATGCGGGCATTAGCTACAAAAGTGCCTGGGACGCCATCAATGAGATGAACAGCCTGAGCGAACAGACGCTGGTGGATCGGGCGACCGGTGGCAAGGGCGGCGGCGGCGCGATGCTAACCCGCTACGGCCAGCGCCTGATTCAGCTCTACGATCTGCTGGCACAGATCCAGCAAAAAGCCTTCGATGTACTGAGCGACGACGACGCGTTACCCCTCGACAGCCTGTTGGCCGCCATCTCCCGCTTCTCCCTGCAAACCAGCGCCCGAAACCAGTGGTTTGGCACCGTGACCGCACGCGATCGCGACCAGGTTCAGCAGCACGTGGATATTCTGCTGGCCGACGGCACGACGCGGCTCAAAGTGGCGATTACCGCGCAGAGCGGCGAACGGCTGGGGCTGGACGAAGGCAAAGAGGTGCTGGTGTTGCTGAAAGCGCCGTGGGTGAATATCACGCTGGATGAAAAGCAGGCTAAAGACGCCGATAACCAGCTGCACGGAAAGATCAGCCACATTGCGCGCGGCGAAGAACAGAGTGAAGTGCTTATGACCCTGCCCGACGGGCAAGTGCTGTGCGCCACGGTCCCGCTGGCCGAAGCAGAAGATTTATCGGAAGGTGCTGACGTCACCGCATATTTTAATGCTGACCGGGTGATTATCGCCACGTTGTGCTAAGTGCGTTGACAAACCTGCCGCCAGTGAGTATCCCTGATGCATATCGCTGCAAAAAATGGGATAAGTCATGTCATCATTGCAAATTTCGCAAGGCACGTTTCGTCTTAGCGACACACGAACTCTCTCACTGCCCGACCTCAACTTGCGCGCCGGCGAAAGCTGGGCGTTTGTCGGCACCAACGGCAGCGGCAAGTCCGCGCTGGCTCGCGCGCTGGCGGGTGAGCTCACCCTGCTTAAGGGCGAACGTCAGTGCAGTTTTACCCGCATCACGCGCCTCTCCTTCGAACAGCTGCAAAAACTGGTCAGCGACGAGTGGCAGCGCAATAACACCGATCTGCTCAGCCCAGGCGAAGAGGATACGGGCCGCACCACCGCAGAAATTATCCAGGACGAAAGAAAAGACGCTGCTCGCTGCCAGCAGCTGGCCGAACTATTCGGTATTACTGGCTTGCTGGAGCGACGCTTTAAGTACCTCTCGACGGGGGAAACGCGCAAAACTTTGCTTTGCCAGGCGCTGATGAACGAGCCGGATCTGTTGATCCTCGACGAGCCGTTCGACGGGCTGGATGTGCAATCCCGCGCGCAGCTGGCCTCCTTGCTCGCGACGCTGAATCAGCAGGGCTATACCCTGGTGCTGGTTCTGAACCGTTTCGATGAGATCCCCGATTTTGTGCAGTACGCGGGCGTGCTGGCGGATTGTTGTCTGACGGAAACCGGCGAAAAAGAGGCGCTGCTTCAGCAGGCCCTGATCGCCCAGCTGGCGCACAGCGAAAAACTCGACGGCATTGCACTCCCCGAGCCAGACGCCCCTTCGGCGCGGCATTTGCTGGACAACCACCAGCCGCGCATCGAGCTGAAAAACGGTACCGTCTCTTATAACGATCGCCCGATCCTCGATCGGCTGAGCTGGACGGTGAACCCCGGCGAGCACTGGCAGATCACCGGCCCCAACGGCGCGGGGAAATCCACGCTGCTAAGCCTGATTACCGGCGATCATCCCCAGGGTTACAGTAATGATCTGACGCTGTTTGGCCGTCGTCGCGGCAGCGGTGAAACCATCTGGGATATCAAAAAACACATCGGCTACGTCAGCAGCAGCCTGCACCTCGATTACCGCGTCAGCACCACGGTGCGAAACGTGATTTTGTCGGGATATTTCGACTCCATTGGTATCTATCAGGCAGTTTCTGACAAACAGCACAAGCTGGCGCAGGAGTGGCTGGATATTCTGGGGATGGATAAACGCGTGGCCGATGCGCCGTTTCACAGTTTATCGTGGGGACAGCAGCGGCTGGCGCTGATCGTCCGCGCGCTGGTAAAGCACCCTACGGTGCTGATTCTGGATGAACCGCTGCAGGGGCTCGACCCGCTTAATCGCCAGCTGATTCGCCGCTTTGTGGACGTTTTAATCAGCGAAGGCGAAACGCAACTGCTGTTCGTTTCCCACCATGCGGAAGATGCGCCGTCCTGTATCACCCACCGGCTGGAGTTTGTTCCTGAAGGCGGGCAGTATCGCTATGAGTTAAGCCGCATTCGCTGATCGTTCTCTCAGAGGGGCGTGCCCCTCTTTTTCAGACAACCTGCAGTAATGCATTGTTATCTCTTTGATTTATAATGGGCCATCTCATGACAAATTCGCGTGCGTGATTCAGTGTAACCGATTCCACTATTTTATCCCATGTCACACTTTTCACGTCTCTGTTATGCTATGGTTATTACATACCATAAGCCTAATGGAGCGAAATATGCGAGTTCTGGTAACGGGTGGTAGCGGTTACATTGGAAGTCATACCTGTGTGCAACTGCTGCAAAATGGCCATGATGTCATCATCCTCGACAACCTGTGCAACAGTAAGCGCAGCGTGCTGCCCGTCATTGAGCGCCTCGGCGGAAAACAGCCCACGTTTGTGGAAGGCGATATCCGCAACGAAGCGCTGATGACCGAAATCCTTCACGACCACGCCATTGATACGGTGATTCACTTCGCGGGCCTGAAAGCGGTCGGCGAATCCGTCGCTAAGCCTCTCGAATACTACGATAACAACGTGAACGGTACCCTGCGCCTGATCTCCGCGATGCGCGCTGCGAACGTGAAAAACTTCATCTTCAGCTCATCGGCCACCGTCTACGGCGACCAGCCTAAAATTCCTTACGTCGAGAGCTTCCCAACCGGCACGCCGCAAAGCCCGTACGGCAAAAGCAAGCTGATGGTGGAACAGATTCTGGCCGATCTGCAAAAAGCACAGCCGGACTGGAGCATCGCTCTGCTACGTTATTTCAACCCGGTTGGCGCACATCCGTCAGGCGATATGGGCGAAGATCCGCAGGGCATCCCGAATAACCTGATGCCCTACATCGCGCAGGTGGCCGTGGGCCGCCGCGACTCGCTGGCAATTTTTGGCAACGACTACCCGACCGAAGATGGCACCGGGGTGCGCGACTACATTCACGTCATGGATTTGGCCGATGGTCACGTGGCGGCGATGCAGCAGCTGGCGAATAAACCCGGCGTGCATATTTACAACCTCGGTGCTGGCGTGGGCAGCAGCGTGCTGGACGTGGTTAACGCCTTTAGCAAAGCCTGCGGCAAACCGGTGGCGTATCACTTCGCGCCACGCCGCGATGGCGATCTTCCCGCGTACTGGGCAGATGCCTCCAAAGCCGATAAAGAGCTGAACTGGCGTGTCACGCGCACACTGGATGAAATGGCACAGGATACCTGGCACTGGCAGTCACGCCATCCCCAGGGCTATCCGGATTAAGGATCCGACATGACGCAATTCAACCCCGTCGATCATCCGCATCGGCGTTATAACCCGTTAACCGGGCAATGGATTTTGGTCTCTCCGCATCGTGCGAAGCGCCCATGGCAAGGCGCGCAAGAGACGCCGGCGAAACAGACGCTGCCTCAGCATGACCCGGACTGCTTCCTGTGTCCGGGGAATACCCGCGTCACCGGCGATAAAAATCCGGATTACCAGAGCACGTATGTGTTTACCAACGATTTTGCCGCCCTGATGACCGACACGCCGGATGCCCCGGAAAGTGACGATCCGCTGATGCGTTGCGAAAGCGCGCGCGGCACCAGCCGGGTGATCTGCTTCTCGCCGGACCACAGCAAAACGCTGCCGGAGCTGAGCCTCGGCGCCCTCACCGACGTGATCAACACCTGGCAACAGCAGACCGCCGAGCTGGGACAGGATTATCCGTGGGTGCAGGTTTTTGAAAACAAAGGGGCGGCGATGGGCTGCTCTAACCCGCATCCACATGGCCAGGTGTGGGCGAACAGCTTCCTGCCAAATGAAGTTGAGCGCGAAGATCGTCTGCAAAAAGCTTATTACGATGAAAACCAGTCAGCGCTGCTGGCGGATTACGTTCAGCGCGAGATGGCCGACGGCAGCCGCACGGTCGTTGAAACCGAGCACTGGCTCGCCGTAGTGCCGTACTGGGCGGCGTGGCCGTTCGAGACGCTGCTGCTGCCGAAAGCCCACGTCCTGCGCATTACCGATTTGAGCGATGCCGAGCGTGACGATCTGGCCCTGGCGCTGAAAAAGCTGACCAGTCGCTATGACAATCTGTTCCAGTGCTCTTTCCCCTATTCCATGGGCTGGCACGGCGCGCCGTTTAATGGCGAAGAGAATCAGCACTGGCAGTTACACGCCCATTTTTATCCGCCGCTACTGCGTTCCGCGACGGTACGTAAATTTATGGTGGGCTATGAGATGCTGGCAGAAACCCAGCGCGATCTGACGGCAGAACAGGCGGCAGAACGTCTTCGTGCCGTCAGCGATGTCCACTACCGCGAATCAGGAGTCTAATAAATGAGTCTGAAAGATAAAACACAATCCCTGTTTGCTGAAAAATTCGGCTACCCTGCCACCCACGCGATACAGGCTCCTGGCCGCGTTAATCTTATTGGTGAGCACACCGACTATAACGATGGTTTCGTTCTGCCTTGTGCGATCGATTATCAGACCGTCATCAGCTGCGCCAAACGCGACGACCGCACCGTGCGGGTGATTGCCGCCGATTACGACAATCAGATTGACGAGTTTTCCCTTGATGCGCCGATTGTGGCTCATGATACCCAGCAGTGGTCAAACTACGTGCGTGGGGTGGTAAAACACCTGCAAAAGCGCAATAAAAACTTCGGCGGTGCGGATCTGGTGATCACCGGTAATGTTCCGCAAGGTGCTGGCCTGAGTTCCTCTGCCTCTTTGGAAGTGGCGGTCGGCACCGTATTCCAGCAGCTTTATCATCTGCCGCTGGACGGCGCGCAAATCGCCCTCAACGGCCAGGAAGCAGAGAACCAGTTCGTCGGCTGTAACTGCGGGATTATGGACCAGCTGATTTCTGCGCTTGGTAAAAAAGAGCATGCGCTGCTGATTGATTGCCGCACGCTGGGCACCAAAGCCGTCTCCCTGCCGAAAGGCGCGGCGGTGGTGATTATCAACAGTAATTTCAAACGCACGCTGGTCGGCAGTGAGTACAACACCCGCCGCGAGCAGTGTGAAACCGGGGCACGCTTCTTCCAGCAGCCTAAACTTCGCGATGTTTCGTTAAACGAATTCAATAAAGTGGCGCACGAACTGGACCCGGTCGTCGCCAAACGCGTGCGTCACGTTCTGACCGAAAACGCCCGTACCGTGGAAGCAGCTTCTGCGCTGGAGAAAGGCGATCTGAAACGCATCGGCGAACTGATGGCGGAGTCCCACGCCTCCATGCGCGATGATTTCGAGATCACGGTTCCGCAAATTGATACGCTGGTTGAGATCGTGAAAGCGACCATCGGCGAGAAAGGCGGCGTGCGCATGACCGGCGGCGGTTTTGGTGGCTGCATTGTGGCGCTGATCCCGGAAGAGCTGGTTCCCGCCGTTCAGGATGCCGTAGCGAAACAGTATGAGGCCAAAACCGGTATCAAAGAGACCTTCTATGTCTGCAAAGCAACCCAAGGAGCTGGACAGTGCTAAACGAAACGCCAACCCTCGCCCCTGACGGTCTGCCGTATCGCCTGCTGACCCTGCGTAACAGCGGAGGAATGGTGGTAACGGTGATGGACTGGGGCGCGACGCTACTCTCTGCCCGTGTACCCATGCCAGACGGCAGCGTGCGCGAGACCCTGCTCGGCTGCGCATCGCCGGAACAGTACGTCAACCAGGCGGCGTACCTGGGCGCCTCTGTCGGACGCTACGCTAACCGTATCGCCAAAAGCCGCTTCGATCTGGACGGTAAAACCTATTCCTTAGTGCCAAGCCAGGGCGAGAATCAGCTCCACGGCGGCATGGAAGGTTTTGATAAACGCCGCTGGCGTATCGTGCAGCAGAATGACAGCGAAGTGCTGTTTGCGCTGGAATCCGCCGACGGCGATCAGGGCTTCCCCGGCAATCTTTCTGCCTCTGCCCTCTTCCGCCTGACGGACGATAACCGTATCAGTATTGAATACCGTGCGACGGTCGACCAGCCTTGTCCGGTCAATTTGACCAACCACGCCTATTTCAATCTCGACGGCGATCAGACGGATGTGCGCAATCACAAATTGCAGATCCTGGCCGATGCGTATTTACCGGTCGATGCGATGGGAATTCCTCTTGAAGGACTGAAGTCCGTAGAGGGCACCAGCTTTGATTTCCGCAGCGCGAAAACCGTCGCAACGGATTTCCTGAGCGACGACCATCAGCGCAACGTGAAAGGCTATGACCATGCATTTCTGCTGCAGGCGAAGGGAGATGCTACTCAGCCTGCCGCTCAGGTGTGGTCCGCCGACGAAAAGCTGCAGATGACGGTGTATACCAGCGCTCCCGCCCTGCAATTCTATTCCGGGAACTACCTCGGCGGTACGCCTGCGCGCGAACAGGGCGATTACCACGACTGGCAGGGTATGGCGCTTGAAAGTGAGTTTCTGCCGGACAGCCCTAACCATGCCGAGTGGCCGCAGCCTGACTGCATTCTGCGTCCGGGCCAGGAATATGTGAGCGAGACCGTTTATCAGTTTATCGCCCGCTAACAATATTGTGTGGCGCGTTGTTTCCCCGGCCACCCGAACGACATCCCGCCAGGCCCTCATGCTGAGGGCTTTTTTTGTCCGTCTTGCTGAAAATAGCGTCGATCGCGGACAAAATCATAACCCTCAATTCACAAGCATCTTACACTGGGCCACTATTTTCGCTATGGTTAGGGTTAAGCGTTGCCGCCTGAGCGATCACGGCAATATAATGAGAATTGTTATCATTCAATAAGCTTAAGGAGTGCAATATGGCTGTAACTAAGCTGGTCCTGGTGCGCCACGGCGAAAGCCAGTGGAACAACGAAAACCGCTTCACCGGTTGGTATGATGTTGATCTGTCTGAGAAAGGCGTAAGCGAAGCAAAAGCAGCAGGTAAACTGTTGAAAGATGAAGGCTTCAGCTTCGATTTTGCTTATACCTCTGTGCTGAAACGTGCCATCCACACTCTGTGGAACGTGCTGGACGAACTGGATCAGGCCTGGCTGCCGGTTGAGAAATCCTGGAAGCTCAACGAGCGTCATTACGGTGCGCTGCAAGGGCTGAACAAAGCTGAAACCGCTGAAAAATACGGTGACGAGCAGGTTAAGCAGTGGCGTCGTGGTTTTGCGGTCACTCCACCAGAGCTGACCAAAGATGATGAGCGTTATCCGGGCCACGATCCGCGTTACGCGAAACTGACTGATGCTGAGCTGCCACAGACCGAAAGCCTGGCGCTGACCATCGATCGCGTTGTGCCTTACTGGAACGACACCATTCTGCCGCGTATTAAAAGCGGTGAGCGCGTCATCGTTGCCGCTCACGGTAACTCTCTGCGTGCGCTGGTGAAATACCTGGATAAGATGGGCGAAGACGAAATCCTTGAACTGAACATCCCAACGGGCGTACCGCTGGTGTATGAGTTCGATGAGAACTTCAACCCAATCAAACGTTACTATCTGGGTAACGCTGACGAAATCGCAGCGAAAGCGGCGGCGGTAGCGAACCAGGGTAAAGCGAAGTAATGATTCGCCAGATATAAAAAAAGCGTGGAGCAATCCACGCTTTTTTATTGGGTTAAGAAGGATTAACCGCGACGCGCTTTAACCGCGTTTGCCAGCTGGCGCAGGATCGCGTCCGTATCTTCCCAACCGATGCAGGCGTCAGTGACACTCTTCCCGTAAACAAGCGGCTCGCCGCTCTCCAGGCTCTGATTTCCTTCCACCAGGTGGCTTTCAATCATCACGCCGATCACGGCTTTCTCGCCGTTAGCCAGCTGCTGGCAAACGTCCGCGCCCACTTCCATCTGCTTTTTGAACTGCTTGCTGGAGTTGGCATGGCTAAAATCGATCATCACATTCGGTGACAGACCCGCTTTTTCGAGGCCCGATTTCACTTCTGCGACGTGTTTTGCGCTGTAGTTAGGCTCTTTACCGCCACGCAGAATGATATGGCAGTCGCCATTCCCGCTGGTATTGACGATAGCAGAGTGGCCCCATTTGGTGACCGACAGGAAACAATGCGGCGCACCGGCGGCGTTGATGGCGTCGATCGCCACTTTCATGGTGCCATCGGTACCGTTTTTGAAACCGACCGGGCACGAGAGACCCGACGCCAGCTCGCGGTGAACCTGAGATTCCGTGGTACGCGCACCAATCGCGCCCCAGCTCATCAGGTCGGCCAGATATTGCGGGGTGATCATGTCCAGGAACTCGCCTGCGGCCGGTAATCCGCTGTCGTTAATTTCCAGCAGCAGTTTGCGCGCGATGCGCAGCCCGTCGTTAATCTGGAAGCTGTTATCCATGTGCGGATCGTTAATCAGCCCTTTCCAGCCCACCGTGGTGCGTGGTTTTTCAAAATAGACGCGCATGACGATTTCCAGCTCGCCTTGCAGCTCTTCGCGCAGGGTCAGCAGGCGCGCAGCATACTCTTTTGCCGCCGCAGGATCGTGAATGGAACAAGGGCCAATCACCACCAACAGGCGATCATCATTGCCTTTCAGGATCTTATGAATCGCTTTGCGGGCATGAGAAACCGTATTGGCGGCATTTTGCGTGGCGGGAAATTTTTCAAGGAGCGCTACAGGGGGTAATAACTCATTGATCTCTTTAATGCGTAAATCGTCGTTCTGATAATTCATGATCGTTCCGGCTCTGACATATTTTTAGTAATGAATGCAATCCTTTCAATCTAACTTGTCAGCCTGGAAGTGTAAACGGGCTTTTACACTTCGCACGGATAATTCCTGGAATTACCCTAAAAAACGCGACAAAGTAGCGAATAACGAGATCTGCCCTAAACTTTTTAAATGTAACCACTCTGTTTATGCATTTAAACGTGATTCCATCCTGACATAAGTTCAGATAATGGAATCTTTGACCACTCAGCGATTGATTTCGCGGATGCACTGTTGGAAGAAGTTATCCAGCAAATAACGACCAGAACAGGAGCAGCATGATGAAAATGACTAAACTGGCAACCCTTTTCCTGACAGCAACCCTGACCATGGCGAGCGGCGCAGCGCTTGCAGCAGATTCTACGGGTTCCGATAATAATGGCCAGGCGAACGCTGCAGCTGCAGCAGGCCAGGTCGCGCCGGACGCCAAACAGAACGTGGCGCCAAACAATGTTGATAACAGTAATATCAACACGGGCAGCGGAACCAGCAGCGGTACCATGCTGCACCCGAACGGAACCGACTCGGGCACCATGAACCATGACGGGATGACCAAGGACGAAATTCACAAAAACTCGATGTGTAAAGACGGGAAATGTCCGGACATCAACAAGAAAGTTGAAACCGGCAACGGCATCAACAACGATGTCGATACCAAAACCGATGGCACAACGCAGTAATACAAGTCGGATCGGATAAATGAAGGAGAGCGAAGGCTCTCCTTTCTTTTTTGTGCAAAATGTTAAAAAATCTACACTTAGAATGATTACTCATCAGGACAGAGTTCATGGCGCACACGCATTCGCATTCACACTCTCCAGGGGACGAAAACGCTAAACGTCTGATGCTGGCTTTCGGCGTCACGGCCACGTTTATGGTTATCGAGGTTATCGGCGGGCTGATTTCTGGCTCACTGGCATTACTGGCGGATGCGGGCCATATGCTCACGGATGCCGCAGCGCTGCTGTTTGCGCTAATCGCCGTGCAGTTTTCCCGCCGTCCACCTAACGCGCGCCACACCTTCGGCTGGCTGCGTCTCACGACCCTCGCCGCTTTCGTCAATGCCATTGCACTGGTGGTGATCACGATTTTGATTGTCTGGGAGGCGTTCCAGCGCTTTCGCGACCCGCAGCCTGTCGCCGGAACGACGATGATGGTGATTGCCGTGGCCGGGTTGCTGGCCAATGTCCTCGCCTTCTGGATTTTGCATCGCGGTAGCGCAGAGAAAAACCTCAACGTCCGCGCGGCCGCGTTACACGTGCTGGGCGATCTGCTGGGCTCGGTCGGGGCGATTGTGGCGGCACTGGTAATTATCTCCACCGGCTGGACACCGATCGACCCCATCTTGTCGGTGCTGGTCTCTTGCCTGGTGCTGCGCAGTGCATGGGGATTGTTACGCGAGAGTGTGAACGAACTGCTGGAGGGTGCGCCCGTTTCGCTGGATATTTCGGCGCTGAAGCGCAAGCTGTGCCGGGATATTCCGGAAGTGCGCGATGTTCATCATGTGCATGTCTGGCTGGTGGGCGAGAAACCAGTGATGACCCTGCATGTCCAGGTGATCCCTCCGCACGACCACGATGCACTTCTGGGCCGCATTCAGCACTTCCTGGAGCACCACTACGAGATTTCGCACGCCACTATTCAGATGGAGTATCAGACCTGTAGCGGGCCGGACTGCCATCTCAATGAGACGCAGCCCGACCATTCACACCATCACCACCATTAACTGGACAGTGCGCGGGAGCCACGCTGACGCGCGCTGTTAATCCACATCCGGCTGCCGTTCAGGGCGATAAAGGTGAGGAGCAGATATTCAAGCGACATGGCGTAGACGCCCTGCAACGCGAAGATCACCACGCTTATCACGTTAATGATGACCCACAGCAGCCAGTTCTCGACGTACTTACGCGTCATCAGAATCATCGCCGCGATTGACAGCACCATCATGCAGGAATCCCAGAACGGGAACGCATCGGGCTGCAGTTCAGGCATAGTGACGTTTAATCCCAGGCTGGACATCACCGACACTGCCACGCGCGTCAGGAATCCAAATACCGGATTGATGTAGACCGTCATCAGACCAATGGCGACGACACAAGCCGCGAGCCAGGCAATGGCTTTTGGCAGCGGCAGCCAGCGAATCTGTAGCTCCGCTTCCTGAGCGCTGTTTTGCCGCGACCATGCGTACCAGCCGTAGATATTCGCGGCGAAGAAAAAGAGCTGCAACAGCAGGCTGGCATAGAGCTGGATCTGGAAAAAGATAATCGCGAACAGCGTGACGTTAATCAGGCCGAAGGCGTAGTTGCTGATCTTCTCCAGACTTGCGAGCCAAATGCAGAGCAGCCCCGCCAGGGTGCCGATAGCTTCAATCCATGACAGGTCGTAGCCGCCCGCCCCGATTGGTATATGAACCAGGATATTCTGCGTGCTAAAAAAATCCATCTTTTCCCCAGAGCGTACTGATACGCGTTATCTCATCTCAGGAGCGTAGTGTAGCCGCAAAATCGAGCATACGGTTAAGAGGAATTAACGCCCCCTCACGCAACGCAGCGTCCACATGGATCTCATGTGCCGCTCCGCCTGACTCCAGCCCTTCAGCAATCGCCTTAAGGCCATTCATCGCCATCCACGGGCAATGCGCGCAGCTGCGGCACGTGGCGCCCTCTCCGGCTGTTGGGGCTTCGAACAGCTCTTTGTCCGGAACCGCCTGCTGCATTTTATAAAAGATACCGCGATCGGTAGCGACGATCAGCTTCTGTTGCGGCAGCGTTTTCGCGGCGTTGATCAGCTGGCTGGTGGACCCCACCGCATCAGCCATATCGACTACCGACTGAGGTGACTCCGGGTGGACAAGGATCGCGGCGTCAGGATAGAGGGCTTTCATGCGTGCCAGCGCCTGGGTTTTAAATTCGTCGTGCACAATACACGCACCCTGCCAGCACAACACATCCGCGCCAGTTTGCTTCTGCACGTAGTTGCCCAGATGTTTGTCCGGCGCCCAGATGATCTTCTGCCCGAGACTATCCAGATGCTCAATGAGTTCGACGGCGATACTGGAGGTGACCACCCAGTCTGCACGCGCTTTGACAGCGGCGGAGGTGTTGGCGTAAACAACGACGGTTCTGTCCGGATGGGCATCGCAAAACGCGCTGAATTCGTCGATCGGACAGCCTAAATCCAGAGAACACTCCGCATTGAGCGTGGGCATCAGAATGGTTTTTTCCGGGCTGAGGATCTTTGCCGTCTCGCCCATAAAGCGAACGCCAGCCACCAGCAGCGTTGAGGCCGGATGTTTCGCACCAAAGCGGGCCATCTCAAGAGAATCGGAGATACAACCGCCGGTCTCTTCGGCCAGCTGCTGGATTTCGGGATCGGTGTAGTAATGAGCGACCATTACCGCATCACGCTCCTTCAGCAAGCGCTTTATTTTTTCACGGTAGAACTGTTTTTCGTCCCGGTTTAAAGGCACGGGCTTAGGCGGGAAAGGATAGATTGCGGCTTCAGGATCAAACATCACGCTCATCATTGCTTCTCGTTTTACTGGCTTAACAATAATGTCTCTCTTTTGCGTTATGAACGAAAGATACGACAATTGTGTTTTGTATACTAAACAAGATAGCGCGTTGAGGGAAAAAAGTCACAATATTTGGATAGCAAAAAGGCGCCTTTAGGGCGCCTTTCTACATTGGTGGGTTGTGCAGGATAACTCGTTTCGCTCGCCCTTCGGGCCGTCGACGCAGGCGGCTCCAGTGTCTCACTGCGTTCGACCCGAACCTGCAGCAGGCTCTCATCCTGCCGAATCGCGCATATCAAAATCCTGCCGAATCGCACATAGCAAAAAGGCGCCTTTAGGGCGCCTTTCTACACTGGTGGGTCGTGCAGGATTCGAACCTGCGACCAATTGATTAAAAGTCAACTGCTCTACCAACTGAGCTAACGACCCCTTTCGGGACTTGCAAATTTTTATTCAGGCTGGTGGGTCGTGCAGGATTCGAACCTGCGACCAATTGATTAAAAGTCAACTGCTCTACCAACTGAGCTAACGACCCATTCGGGTGTTGCCTGAATTTTGTAGTATTGGTGGGTCGTGCAGGATTCGAACCTGCGACCAATTGATTAAAAGTCAACTGCTCTACCAACTGAGCTAACGACCCGATGGTGGGTGATGACGGGCTCGAACCGCCGACCCCCTCCGTGTAAAGGAGGTGCTCTACCAACTGAGCTAATCACCCAACGCCGTACTACTGGGTACTACAGGAAAATCTTAAGTGGTGGGTCGTGCAGGATTCGAACCTGCGACCAATTGATTAAAAGTCAACTGCTCTACCAACTGAGCTAACGACCCACTTTTTTCGCGGCTTTCGGGCTGTTCGATATCCCTTGGCAACGGCGGCATATATTACTGATTTAAGAATTCAGCGCAACAAAAATTTCGACGAAGATCACTTAACTGCTTACGAATCAGGCGGCACGACCAGAAATAACGCGATTTCTGGTCATGCGACACTCAACCCATCGATCCAAGACGTTTTTGCGCTTGTTTCGCACCTTCGGTGCCTGGGTACTTCGCGACCACCTGCTGATAAACGGCCTTCGCTTTCGCGCTATCGCCTTTATCCTGCATGATGACGCCGACCTTAAACATGGCATCAGGAGCTTTAGGCGATTTTGGGTAATTTTTTACCACAGAGGCAAAATAAAACGCCGCATCATCCTTTTTACCCTTGTTGTAGTTCAACTGACCAAGCCAATAATTCGCATTTGGCTGATAAGTTGAGTCAGGGTACTTTTTCACGAAGTTCTGAAACGCCGCAATGGCATCGTCCTGACGCGATTTATCCTGCACCAGGGCAATAGCTGCGTTGTAGTCAGTATTTGCGTCACCGCTCTGTACAGGCGCGCCTGTCGAAGCTGACGCATCTGCTGCCGGTGCCGGAGTGGCTGTCGCCGCCCCGCTCTGATCGCCCGCCGCAGGTTGCGCTGCAGCGCCGCCGTTACTCATGCCGTCGATCTGCAACAGGATCTGCTTCTGACGCTCGACAACCTGATTCAACTGGTACTGACTTTCCTGGATCTGACCACGGAGAGAATCAATATCGTTTTGGTTATCAGAGAGCTGCTGCTGGAGTTGGGTTAAAAGCTGACTGTGAGCGTTAGAAATACGCTCGAGTTGAGTGACACGGTCTTCGACCGAGCCGGAGCCGACACTACTGATTGGTGCCTGAGCAAAAGCGGCCCAGGGGGCCGCTATTCCAACCAGTAACGACAGACTCAACAGTTGATGTCTGAAGTTACTGCTCATGCAATTCTCTTAGTAAACCAGTACGGCACGACGGTTTTTGGAGTAAGCCGCTTCGTCATGACCCAGTACTGCAGGTTTTTCTTTACCGTAAGAAACGATGGAGATCTGGTCAGCAGAAACGCCTTTACCCTGCAGGTACATCTTAACGGCGTTCGCACGACGCTCACCCAGGGAGATGTTGTACTCAGGAGTACCACGTTCGTCAGCATGACCTTCTACGGTGACTTTGTAAGATGGGTTGCTACGCAGGAAGTTTGCGTGCGCATCCAGCATCGCAGCGAAGTCAGAACGGATGTCATACTTGTCCAGATCGAAGTAAACAATGTTGTTCTGCTGCAGCTGCTGCATCTGAAGACGCGCTTGCTCTTCAGAAGACATATTGCCGTTACCGTTAGCGTCCATACCAGTGCCGGCACCCATCATGCCTTCGCCGCTCTGGTCGTTGCTTGCATTCTTGTTGGAAGAACACGCCGCGATTGCCATTACAGGCAGAGCGATCATCAGCCCCTTCAGCACTTTGTTCAGTTGCATTTCTATGATTCCTTTAGTAATCAATTAATTATTATTTACAGATACGGCGACCAGGCAGGTGATTTTACCTGTCCATCAGTTGCCGGAATACGCGCTTTGAAACGCCCATCTGTAGAAACCAGATTCAGCACAGATCCCATCCCCTGAGAAGAGCTGTAGATTACCATCGTGCCGTTAGGTGCCAGACTCGGCGTTTCATCCAGGAACGTTGACGACAGAACTTGCACGCCCCCCGTTACCAGATCTTGTTTGGCAATGTGCTGCTGGCCACCAGCAGAGCTGACCATTACCATAAATTTACCGTCACTGCTTACATCAGAATCCTGGTTCTGTGAACCTTCCCAGGTGATGCGCTGCGGTGCACCGCCATTTACATTGACTTTGTACACCTGAGGACGACCGGCCTGGTCAGACGTGAACGCCAGGTTCTGGCTGTCCGGGAACCAGGTAGGTTCAGTGTTGTTGCTGCGACCATCTGTGACCTGGCGAATCTGGCCGGAGCCGATATCCATCACGTACAGGTTCAGGCTGCCTGTTTTAGACAGAGCAAATGCCAGTTTAGTCCCATCAGGTGAGAACGCTGGCGCACCGTTGTGACGCGGGAACGAAGCAACCTGACGCACAGCGCCGTTGGACAGAGTCTGAATCACCAGCGCAGAGCGACCGCTTTCGAATGTCACGTAAGCGAGTTTAGAACCGTCCGGAGACCAGGCCGGAGACATCAGCGGCTGTGGTGAACGGTGCACGGTGAACTGGTTGTAGCCGTCGTAGTCAGAGACGCGCAGTTCATACGGGAACTGGCCGCCGTTGGTCTGAACCACATAGGCGATACGGGTACGGAAGGCACCTTTAATACCGGTCAGCTTCTCGAACACTTCATCACTCGCAGTGTGACCCGCGTAGCGAAGCCACTGCTTGTTCACTTTATACGAGTTCTGCGCCAGAACAGTACCTGGAGCGCCGCCAGTATCAACCAGCTGGTAAGCCACTGTGTAGCCACCGTCCGGATTTGGAGTCACTTGACCCACTACCACGGCATCAATACCGAGCGCAGACCAGGCTGCCGGTTGAACTTCCTGAGCGGTACCCGGCTGCTGTGGCAGGCGAGAACGATCTAAGGGATTGAATTTGCCGCTGTTACGCAAGTCAGCCGCCACAATGCCGCCAACGTCTTCAGGGGCAGCGCCAGGGCCGGCCCACTGGAACGGAACAACGCCAATTGGACGCGCAGAGTCCACCCCTTGGGTGATCTCGATGCGTACCTCTGCGTGCAGCACGGCTGCCCACAGCATAAAGAAACTTACTGCTACACGTAATGCCTGCTTCATTATATCTCCCTTATCTGGGTAACGTTACCCACGATAATTTAGCAGAATGTTAACAAACTCAAATAGACAAAACTACCCGTCCCCAGCATCAAACCTTAGCCTGTATTTCCCACTTTGAGCGGGAAAACATCACAGTTTGAAGTCCAGTTTGGCATCTTTTACCTTCTCATAAACAGCCTGTGAAGGCGGTTTAGGAATTTTGGCCGTTTTGGCAGCCGTCAAAGCAGCCTGACATAACGCTGGATCGCCCCCTTCCTGGGTTACGTCCAGTAGCAGTCCATCTGGCGCAAGCTTGATATGCAAGACGCAAGATTTACCGGCGTACAGATCAGCGCCGTATAAACGGCTCTGAATAGCAGTACGGATTTGCGAGGCGTAAGCACTGATGTCCGCACCCGATGCACCACCATTCGCCCCACTCGTTCCGCTATCTTTAGCTGGCTGGCCGTTTCCTTTCGCCCCACCGCCCGATTTCGGCGCATTCTTACCTGAACTCAGGTCACCGAAAAGGTCGTCAACATCAGATGCCGACGCTTTCTCTGCTGCCGCTTTTTTGGCTGCGGCGGCTTTGGCGGCTGCTGCTTTATCGGCAGCGGCTTTCTTATCTGCAGCAGCTTTTTCAGCGGCAGCGGCTTTTTTGTCGGCCGCAGCCTTCTCAGCAGCGGCGGCTTTTTCAGCAGCGGCCTTCTCTGCTGCAGCCGCTTTTTTCGCAGCATCAGCAGCGGCTTTCTTTTCCGCTTCCTGGGCAGCTTTTTTCGCGGCTTCCGCTTCTGCTTTCTTCTGTGCGTCGGCAGCAGCTTTCTTGGCGGCTTCTGCTTCCGCTTTTTTCTGTGCGTCGGCGGCAGCTTTCTTCGCGGCTTCCGCTTCTGCGACTTTTTGAGCATCAGCAGCGGCTTTCTTCGCTGCGTCAGCAGCTTGTTTTGCCTGAGCGTCCGCTTTTGCTTTGGCATCCGCAGCGGATTTGGCTGCCGCTTCTTCTGCCTGCTTTTGCTGCTCTTGTGCTTTCTGGGCCGCAGCTTCAGCCTGCTTCTGCTGTTCTGCCTGCTCCTTCGCCGCTTCTTGGGCCTGCAAACGTTCTTTCTCGAGCTGCTTCAGACGCTCCTGCTCCGCGGCCTGCTTTTCACGCAGCTCCTCGGCTTGCTGTTGCGCCTGTTTATCACGCTGCTCTTCTGCCCGTTTTGCACTCGCCTGCTGCTGTTGCTGACGATTATAGTTTTGCACTACCGCGCCTGGGTCCACCATGACGGCGTCGATGGAAGAGCCTCCACCGCCGCCGGCTGACGCGTCAATATGCTCATCGAACGAACTCCAGATCAGCGCTGCAAAGAGAATCACATGCAGCACCGCGGAGATGATAATCGCTCGCTTAAGCTTGTCGTTTTGTTCGGTTGCCTTTGACACTATCGGTTCCCAAAAACTGTGCAGAGGATTAAATCGGTTGCGTCATCAAGCCTACCGACTTAACACCCGCGCTATGTAGCAAGTTCAGCGCTTTAATTATTTCATCGTAAGGCACATCTTTGGCGCCACCGATTAAGAAGACCGTTTTCGGATTCGACGTCAGGCGACGCTGCGCTTCAGCAATAACCTGCTCAGGCGGCAGCTGATCCATGCGATCTTTCTCTACCACAACGCTATATTGCCCCACGCCGGAAACCTCAATGATAACCGGAGGTTCATCATTGCTGCTTACCGCCTGTGATTCTGTCGCATCCGGCAGATCAACTTCCACGCTCTGGGTGATGATTGGCGCTGTCGCCATAAAGATCAGCAGCAGCACCAACAATACGTCCAGCAACGGTACAATATTGATTTCGGACTTAAGTTCGCGACGATTTCGTCCACGCGCTCTGGCCATGGTTTACCCCTTGTTACTCTCGGTGCTGGTAAACGCCTGACGGTGCAGAATCGCAGTGAACTCTTCCATGAAGTTGTCGTAGTTCAGTTCCAGTTTGTTCACTCGCTGGTTCAGTCGGTTATACGCCATAACTGCCGGAATTGCGGCGAACAGACCGATTGCGGTCGCGATCAGTGCTTCTGCGATACCCGGTGCAACCATTTGCAGCGTAGCCTGTTTAACCGCACCCAGTGCGATGAAGGCATGCATGATCCCCCACACGGTACCAAACAGACCGATATACGGGCTGATGGAACCCACCGTGCCAAGGAACGGGATGTGTGTTTCAAGTGATTCCAGCTCACGGTTCATCGAGATGCGCATGGCACGCGATGCCCCTTCAACGACCGCTTCAGGCGCATGATTATTTGCGCGATGGAGGCGAGCGAACTCTTTGAAACCGCTATAGAAAATTTGTTCGGAGCCTGAAAGGTTATCACGGCGCCCCTGGCTTTCCTGATACAAACGAGAAAGCTCAATACCAGACCAGAATTTATCTTCAAAGGCTTCGGCTTCACGGCCAGCAGCGTTAAGAATACGGGTTCTCTGGATAATGATTGCCCAGGATGCGATTGAAAAACCAATCAAAATCAACATGATAAGTTTAACCAGAAGGCTAGCCTTCAGGAACAAATCAAGGATATTCATGTCAGTCACTGCTTAAACTCCGCGACAATAGACTTAGGAAGCGCACGAGGCTTCATGATGAGTGGATCAACACAAACAATCAGGACTTCTGCTTCGTTCAGTACTGTGTTCTCTGCGTTGACGATCCGCTGCGTGAAAACCAGTGAGGTCCCGCGCATTGATGTTATTTCCGTTTGGACTTCGAGCATATCGTCGAGTCTGGCGGGTGCAAAATACTCCAGCGTCATCTTGCGTACCACGAAGGCAACTCGCTCAGCCAACAAAACCTGCTGACTGAAGTGATGATGGCGCAGCATCTCAGTGCGTGCCCGTTCATAAAAAGCAACGTAGCTGGCGTGGTAAACCACACCCCCGGCATCGGTATCTTCGTAGTAGACCCTAACCGGCCATCGAAACAGCGTTGTATTCACTTTACATCCTGGTAATGCAACAAAAGTTAGAGCTTTTAAACTTCGCTACTATACGCGCGGGAATGATGGTTTGGAATGGGGGAAAGTAAACGGAGAGTAAATTTTTATGGGCTCGAGTAAGCCCATAAGATTAACGGACAGTTCTTATTCAGCTAAAGAAAAAAACAAGTCCGGCGAGAAGCACAATATCAGCGACCAGCGGGCAGAAAATGCCTTGCCAGTGAACGGCTTTCGGGCGAAAGCCCACACCGTGAATGACGCCCGCGCAAACTGCCCACATGATCAAGAAACCATGCCAGATTTCCAGTTCGCTCGTCTTCGCCGCAAAGCGCGACGGGTCCCAGAAGATACAGCCTGCCAGCAGTAATGCCATCACTAAGGAAAGCGCCCGTAACGGGCGCTTGTCCATTACCGCATATAGCTTTGCGATAACATTCATCATCAGTGCTTTTCTTCACCGGTTTTGGTCGCTTCGATATGCTCAAGCGCCAGCGCGGTAATGACACCAAATGCACAGGCAAGAAGCGTCCCCAAAATCCATGCGAAATACCACATATTCAGCTCCTTACTTAGTACAGGGAATGAGTGTTGCTTTCGATGTCTTCTTTCGTGATACGACCGAACATTTTCCAGTAACACCAGGTGGTGTAGAGCAGGATAATCGGTACGAACACGCAAGCAACATACGTCATCAGGTTAAGCGTCAACTGGCTTGACGTCGCATCCCACATGGTCAGGCTCGCATTCATCATGGTGCTGGATGGCATGACGAACGGGAACATTGCAATGCCCGCAGTCAGGATGATGCACGCCAGCGTCAGTGAAGAGAACACGAATGCCCAGGCGCCTTTCTCAAGACGAGAGGTCAGGACCGTCAGCAGCGGCAGCAACACACCCAGAGCCGGGATAGCCCACAGCGCAGGAGTGCTGTTAAAGTTCACCAGCCATGCCCCTGCCTGACGCGCGACTTCTTTGGTCAGCGGGTTAGACGGCGCAGCATGGTTGATAGCAGACGTCACTACATAACCATCAATACCGTATACGACCCAAACACCAGCCAGCGCGAAGCAGACCAGTGTTACCAGCGCCGCAACCTGCGCGGTGGCACGGGAACGCAGGTGCAGTTCACCCACCGTACGCATCTGCAGATAAGTGGCACCCTGAGTAATGATCATCGCCACACTCACCACGCCCGCCAGCAGGCCAAACGGGTTCAGCAGCTGGAAGAAGTTACCGGTGTAGTACAGACGCATATACTCATCAAGGTGGAACGGAACGCCCTGCAACAGGTTGCCGAACGCCACACCAATCACCAGCGGTGGCACGAAGCTACCGATGAAGATGCCCCAGTCCCACATGTTGCGCCAGCGGGTATCTTCGATCTTCGAGCGGTAGTCAAAACCGACCGGACGGAAGAACAAGGATGCCAGCACCAGAATCATCGCCACATAGAAGCCGGAGAACGCAGCCGCGTAGACCATCGGCCAGGCGGCAAACAGTGCGCCGCCCGCGGTGATCAGCCACACCTGGTTACCGTCCCAGTGCGGGGCGATGGAGTTGATCATGATTCGACGCTCGGTGTCATTACGACCGAGGAAACGGGTGAGCATGCCCACCCCCATGTCGAAACCGTCCGTGACCGCAAAACCAATCAGTAAGATACCGACCAGCAGCCACCAGATAAAACGCAATACTTCATAATCGATCATTTGACGACTCCTGTCTTAGCGTGCCGGCTGAGTAGCCACGTTGGACTGCTCGTAGTGATAGCGACCGGTTTTCAGGCTGCTCGGGCCAAGGCGTGCGAACTTGAACATCAGGAACAGTTCGGCCACCAGGAACAGGGTGTACAGACCACAAATCAGCAGCATGGAGAAAATCAGGTCTCCCGCAGTCAGGGATGAGTTAGCCACTGCCGTTGGCAGCACCTCACCTATCGCCCATGGCTGACGGCCATACTCCGCAACAAACCAGCCGGACTCGATAGCAATCCATGGCAATGGAATACCGTACATCGCGGTACGCAGCAGCCATTTTTTCTGGCCGATACGGTTACGAATCACAGACCAGAAGGAGGCCGCGATAATCAGAAGCATCAGGATGCCGCAACCGACCATGATACGGAACGCGAAGTACAGCGGCGCAACGCGTGGAATGGAGTCTTTGGTTGCCAGCTGAATCTGTGCTTCAGTCGCATCAGACACATTCGGGGTATAACGCTTCAGCAGCAGGCCGTAACCCAGGTCTTTCTTCACGTCATTGAACTGATCGCGAACAGCCTGATCGGTAGAGCCTGAACGCAGCTGCTCCAGCAGCCCGTACGCTTTCATACCGTTACGGATACGCTCTTCGTGCTGCACCATCAGATCTTTCAGGCCCGTCACCTGCTTATCAACAGAACGGGTGGCGATGATGCCGAGGGCGTAAGGGATTTGAATAGCGAAACGGTTTTCCTGCGCATCCTGGTCAGGAATACCAAACAGGGTAAACGCCGCCGGAGCTGGCTGAGTTTCCCATTCGGCTTCGATAGCAGCCAGTTTGGTTTTCTGCACGTCACCCATTTCGTAACCGGATTCATCACCCAGCACGATAACAGACAGGATTGCCGCCATACCGAAGCTTGCCGCGATGGCAAAGGAGCGCTTGGCGAAAGCGAAGTCACGACCGCGCAGCATATAGTAGGAGCTGATGCCCAGAACGAACATCGCGCCGCAGACATAACCCGAGGCCACAGTGTGAACGAATTTCACCTGAGCAACCGGGTTCAGGACCAGCTCGGCAAAGCTGACCATCTCCATACGCATGGTTTCAAAGTTGAAATCAGACGCGATAGGGTTCTGCATCCAGCCGTTAGCGACCAGGATCCACAGTGCGGACAGGTTGGAGCCTAAGGCCACCAGCCAGGTCACTGCCATGTGCTGAACTTTACCCAGACGGTCCCAACCGAAGAAGAACAGACCTACAAAGGTGGATTCGAGGAAGAAGGCCATCAGACCTTCAATGGCCAGCGGCGCACCGAAGATATCCCCAACATAGTGAGAATAGTAAGACCAGTTAGTCCCGAACTGGAACTCCATGGTCAGGCCGGTCGCCACGCCCAGTGCAAAGTTGATACCAAACAACTTGCCCCAGAACTTGGTCATATCTTTATAAATCTGTTTGCCGGAAAGGACGTAGACCGTCTCCATGATGGCCAACAGGAACGCCATACCGAGCGTCAGTGGCACAAAAAGGAAGTGGTACATCGCGGTCAAGGCAAACTGTAAGCGCGACAGTTCGACTATATCTAACATCATGACTCCTTGCTCATCGCATGAAGACTCCGAGAGTGAATCCCTGAGACGGGTTCACACACATGCCCCAATACAAAGTTATCTGTTCCCTTCGTCGTGACTTATTTTCTTCACTAGAGGAAAAAGTCATGATGAAAGGTTACAAATACGTTAAGAAAAAACTCTAATTGATCCCGCGAATATAATACGCTGCAAAGCCCTTACAATAAACAGGTTTTTATTGAAGGAGATTTACGTTTTACGACGGTGATCAATATATAGCGAATTTACACATTTTCAGCCAGTTTGATCGCCGACAATTTAGCGCCTTTTGAGGTGTTTTTCCAAGCATTAAACATTGATTTAAATCAAAAACGCGACTTTATGTTAATGGTGTTTAAATGCAGTAGCCATAGTAAAATCAATGTTAATGATATGTAGATTTAAGCAGGGTGATGGTTATCAAATACAGAGATGAAAATAAATTGAAGTGATTTTTTTTAACGCTGTTTGCCGTCTGGTCATTTTCACTGACAAACACTTAAGGATAGCTGCTTTAACGTGACTTTCCATCGCGATGTTTTCAGCCGAAGCGGAAACATCTATTTTACTTTTATTAATCTTTAAATTAACACCACGGCGTGACTATTTAGAAAACGAAAAGGTCACAAAAATGTGACCTTTGATTCGTTCGCCGGGTTTTTAGGCAAGTTTGATGCTAAAGGTTCTGGACTGGCAGGGCCGCAGGGTTTCAGCCGTCCCGTTGACAACCCTATCGCCCTTCTGAATCTCTTCATCCATTCCCGTTTCAGCACAGCGGCTGATCTCACGGCTGAAGCTGAACGAGGTATCACAACAAACCGACTCGGAAGGATTGAACACCCGCAGGATAATCTCATCGCGATCTTCGGCTTTTTTCAACGCCCCCACCAGGCAGCCAACGGGAGACATGGTCAATAAGCTGTAGGTCGCAGGAGTGACGACGCTGGCTTTGTTAAGCTTCATCGCATCCCACGGGATTTTGTTATAGCACTGGATCGGCGTCAGCCAGGCCCTGGCCTGCTGGGCAACGCCCGCATTGAGAGGCGTTCCGCAAAAGTTAAACAGGCTGAAACGGCACTGCAGCGCTCCCCTCACCTGCGAATCTGGCACCGGCATTTTTATGCCAGAGGGGCGGCCTGGGCGTAATAACAGATCCTCTTTTCCGAGTAACCCAACGCCGCGCAGCAGCGTCAGAGCAAAGGTTTTCTCCTCCTCACCGACAATTTCAAACTCGCGCAATCCTTCGGTGAACAACGCCATGCCGTGGCGCCCCTCCTGTAACACTGCGTAATTCAGTAAGTTCCACACCGGCACCGGCGCCTCTTTCCAGCTCTCTTCCTGCCAGCGGTCCATCGCTTCATCATGCACGGGGCGGATGACCGAGCCAAACTGGGTATCTGCCAGCACCTCTGCCGTGTTGAAGGGGGTCGGAATGAGCACCCGCACCCGGTGATCGTCCGCCTGATTATCCAGGCGCACCTCAACGTCGATACGACGGCTGTGATGGCTGAGCGTGACCTCAATTTCAATGCCCAGGTGGCCGTCTCGCCGGCGGGCAGAGCGCGCAGCAAGATTGGCCGGGATAGCCATGCGGCTTCGAATCACCGCCCTGCTCTGCCAGGCGTAGTGAAACACCTCGACGGTATGCTGCGCCTCACGTGATGTCAGCCGCCACTCTTCCCGCGATGGCGAATAGTCGTATTCGTCCCCGTCATCGGAACTCTCTTCGATCTCCAGCACGCGGTCATAAATAAGGCCGGAGTCTTTATCCCGCAGGCGAAGCGTGCCGTCATCATTCAGGTCAATCTGCCAGAAAGCATTTTCCAGCAGCGCCGCCGTCGCCTCATGGCCCGGCAATATTTTTCCTGCGACGTGCGGTTCGATATAGAGGGTGCGATAGCCCATCGAAGGCAAAATCTGGCTCAACTGGATATCAAACTCCATAAACGGCTCATAGTTGCCATAATGCACAATCTGCCGATCAATAAGGCCCGGATCGATCTCCCGTTGGGCGCGGATAAAGTAGGGAATTTCATTTCCTTTATCGTCCAGCAGGCGGAACGCGCTCGCGCGCAGGCGCACGGTAGTATTGACCACCTCTTCACGTGGCCACGGCATCAGATTAAACAGCACCAGTTTGTCTTCATCCGTTTGCGGCATGTTGTCGACGATCTTGCGCAGAGTGAAACGAATCAGATTGTCGGCCATATCCTCCGCCAGCTCGAAACGGGATGCGATCTCCCGGTGCACTTTATCGCTACAGCAGCAGCCGATGCTGTCGTGGGCGTGATTCTTTAAAATCTCCTTCCACATTTTCTCCAGCAGCCCATGGTGATACTCAAAACCCAGCGTCCAGGCCAACGTAGAGAGCGGCTCCAGAATATTTACGATTTTGTTCTCAATGCGGGCGTGGGCCATTTTGATATCCATACGCGTGGAGCCGATGGTCCGGTGAACGCGCATATATTTCCCGTCGATAAACTCGCCGTTGAGCGTCGCCAGCGCATCACGATGAGCGTCGATATGGGCAAACACCTCTTCGAAGCGGCTCATGACAAACTCCCGCTGGGGATAGATCTCCCGCAGCGTCTTCATCACCGTAAAAATGTTTTGCTGCAGCGGCATCTGGTCGTGTCCGTTCGGCAACAAAATCTCTTTCGTGAGCGAAGCGTTTTCCAGCACGTCGAAATAACTGTCCAGCCGTTTACGCAGCCCGGCTTCGTCCTCCGGTAAGTACTTACCAATCGCGTAGCCCAGCGGCAGCACCTGTGTCGTCACTTCGCTGCCGTCTTTGCTCTGCCACAAAAACTCCGTTTTATCGGTGCCATGACGTTCAGAACAGCCGCGCCAGAACATCGCACGTTGGATACCAAACCCGTTGTAAATATGCGGTAGCTGACCCGACATGCCGAAGGAATCCGGCAAATAACCGATTTTCATCGGCTCGCCGAAGGCCAGGCAATCACGCATTCCGTACAGCAGGTTGCGCACAATGGATTCGCCCGAAACAATCGTGGTGTCCGTCTGGGTGTACCACGGCCCGATATTCAGCTTTCCGGCTTCCACCAGCGCTTTGACGCGTGCTTTGTTCTCCGGCTTTATCGCGAAATAATCTTCCAGAATCGCCGTTTGCCCGTCGAGAACGTAGTATTTGTACTCCTCATCCTGCTCAAGGCGCGCGAGGATCTCTTCCATATTATTGACCAGCAAAATGCGTGACTCTTCGGTGGTGAAGTACCACTCACGGTCCCAGTGCATGTGCGGCGTGATGTGAACGCGAGATACAGCTTTCATCTTCGTTTCCTGTCCAGTTAAGGCATGATGCTATTGGGAATGTATTTGCCGTTTTTTACCGCCTGACGCCGCCAAAGGAGCAGCACGCTGGTCGATATGGCGGTCCCCACCAGCGCGGCGCCAAACCAGCCCGCTGCGGCCGCAACGCCGCTCAGTCCGGCGGGATGCAGTAAAAAGAGGGAGAAAATTCCGGCCCCTGGAGTGGAAAGCCCCATTCCCATCGCGCCGACTATCGCGCCTGTCACCAGGGAGCCGAGCACAAACGAGCCAATCACCCGCAGCGGATCTTCAATCGCCATTGGAATCGCCCCTTCGGTGATCCCTGCCAGCCCCAGCAGCCAGGTCGATTTTCCGGTTTCGATTTCAAAAGGTTTAAACAGCCGCGGGGAGATGAGCGTTGAGGCCGTCACGGTAAACGCAGAAACCATTTTGACCGACGCAAAAATAGCGTATGGGCCGTACACCCCATTCGCCATCGCGCCCAGACAAAAGGCGTAGGCCGCTTTATTCACCGGACCGCCCAGATCGAACGAGCACATAAATCCGAGGATTGCCCCGAGCAGCAGCGCGTTTGCGCCAGACAGTCCGTTCAGCCAGGCAGTCAGCGCGTTATTGATCCACGCTACCGGCTCACCGATCACAAACAGCATCAGGCTGCCGGCGCCGAGCGTGCCTATCACCGGATAGAGGTAATAGACCAGGAAACCGTTATAGCGATTGCTCAGGCGAACGTGATTTTTCACCCAGCGCATCAGATAGCCCGCGATCAGGCCCCCGGCGATAGCGCCCAAAAACCCGGAGCCAATCATGTTGGCGGCAAGTCCCGCCGCGAAACCGGGGGCCAGCGCGGGTTTATCTGCCAGCGAATACGCGGTATAGGCTGCGAGCACCGGCACCATCAAAACGCCCAGCATCCCGCCGCCCAGTTTGCGATACATCCACAGCCATGAATTCTCCTGATCGAAGAGGTGTTGCAAACCGAGCATTTGCGCCAGTAATACCGACACTGCCAGCACCGTGCCCCCTGCAACGATCAAGGGCACGGCAAACGAAATCCCGCTCAGCAGGGCCTGTTTCAGCTCAGTTTTCAGGCTTTTTCGCCCGTCGGCGTCGGGTTGATGCAGCCGTTGAACCTCAGAAGGTTTCAGGGCCAGCGCCTGAGTGATCAGCGCTTCGGCGTGGCGCAGCGGCTCGGTCACGGGGACCGACAGCGCAGGAATGCCGTTAAAACGTTCATGATCTTTAATCGCCACGTCGGCAGCAAAAATGCAGGCCTTCGCCTCCTTGAGCTGCTGGGGCGTTAAGCGCCCTTCAATACCGTTCGCCCCCTGCTTTTCGACAATCACATTGACGCCAAGCTTGCGCCCGGCCTTCTCAAGGTATTCCGCCGCCATATACGTGTGCGCGATCCCCGCCGGGCAGGCCGTGACGCAAACAATCGTCGGTGCATCTGACAGCAGCGCCACGGGTTGCTCTTCGGGTGCTTCGTCCAGCGCGACCAGCAGGGCGTCGGGCGTATCAGCCGCCATCACGCGCGCCCGCAAGACATCATCGGCCAGACGCGTGGTCAGCGCCGTCAGCACTTTCATGTGCGTGGTCCCTGCTTCGGCAGGCGGGATCGCCAGCAGGAAAATCAGCTCGACGTTTTCAGGCCCATCGACCCCCTCCCACTCAAGCGGATTGCGCAGCCTCGCGACCGCAAAAGCCGCTTCGTTCACCGCCGCACTTTTACCGTGCGGAACCGCCAGCCCCTCACCCAGCGCGGTTGGTCCCTGCGCTTCGCGCTGTAAAACATCAGCCAGAAAACGCTCCGGATCGGCTATTTTTCCCAGATCGTATAGCCGCTGTGCCAGCTGGCGGATCGCATCGTCACGATCGGTAAATCGCGCATGCAGAAAGATCGCCTGGGGATGGGTCAGAGTCGTCAGGTTCATCAGATCCTCACAGAATTGTCGTTTTAATGTACGGCAGATTCTGGCACACCAGATAATACCTTTATGTGATCACTTTCACTTAACCATCATATTTGTATTAATGTTGTATTATTTACAATCCGAATACTCAGGGCATAATTCAAAAGAATGGTATTACCTGAACAATACAAAAACGGACGTTTATGAGTCAGAAACCGATGTACCGCCAGATCGCCGACACCCTGCGCGAACAGATCAGCAGCGGCGTACTGAAGCCGGGTGACGCGCTCCCCACCGAATCAGCGCTTCAGGCGATGTTCAGCGTCAGCCGCGTGACAATCAGGCAAGCCTTAAAGCGGCTGACAGAAGAGCAGATTATCGAAAGTATTCAGGGCAGCGGCTCTTACGTAAAAGAGGAGCGGGTGAATTACGACATCTATCAGCTCACCGGTTTTTACGAAAAACTGGCGGACCGCAATGTCGACACCCACAGCGATGTGAAAGTATTTGAGGTTATAAAAGCCGATGCAAGGCTTGCCGAAAAGTTACAGCTCGCCCCGGATGACAAGGTCTGGCACGTTAAACGCGTGCGCTTTATCAAGCAAAAACCGGTGAATCTGGAAGAGACCTGGATGCCGCTGGCGTTGTTTGCCGACCTCACCTGGGAGGTGATGGAAAACTCGAAATATCACTATATTGAGCAGATCAAAAAGATGGTTATCGATCGCAGCGAGCAGGAGCTGTTGCCGGTCATGCCTTCAGAAGAGGCGATCGCCGCCCTGTCGCTCGATCCGGCAAAACCGATCCTCGAAAAAGTCTCTCGCGGGTTTTTGAAAGACGGCAGAGTGTTTGAGTTCAGCCGTAATGTATTTAACAGCGACGACTACAACTTCACGCTGGTAGCGAAACGCCGACACTGAAAACCTGGCCGATAACGGTTGAACGAGAAATATATGGCATAAAAAAGGCCGCTTTTCAGCGGCCAACCATGTCGAAACGGACATTTATTATGTCAAAGCTCCCCTTGCGGAGAGCAGAGAGGATTTACTTGATGATAGCGCTCAGCGCTTCGCCGATATCGGCCAGGCTGCGAACGGTTTTAACACCTGCGGCTTCCAGAGCGGCGAATTTCTCATCCGCTGTGCCTTTACCACCGGCAATGATGGCGCCTGCGTGACCCATACGTTTGCCTTTTGGCGCCGTCACACCCGCGATGTAGCCAACAACCGGCTTGGTCACGTGATCTTTGATGTAAGCTGCAGCTTCTTCTTCCGCGCTACCGCCGATTTCACCGATCATCACGATCGCTTCAGTCTGCGGATCTTCCTGGAACAGTTTCAGGATATCGATGAAGTTAGAGCCTGGGATCGGGTCACCGCCGATGCCCACACAGGTGGACTGGCCGAAACCGTAGTCGGTAGTCTGTTTAACCGCTTCATAGGTCAGGGTACCGGAGCGAGACACGATGCCCACTTTGCCTGGCTTGTGAATGTGGCCCGGCATGATGCCGATTTTGCACTCGCCTGGGGTGATGACGCCCGGGCAGTTTGGCCCGATCATGCGAACGCCCGCTTCATCCAGCTTCACTTTTACGGTCAGCATGTCCAGCGTCGGGATGCCTTCAGTAATGGTGATGATCAGTTTGATGCCTGCGTCGATCGCTTCCAGAATAGAGTCTTTGCAGAACGGAGCCGGAACGTAGATCACGGTCGCGGTTGCGCCCGTCGCTTCTACCGCTTCGCGCACGGTGTTAAACACCGGCAGGCCCAGATGCGTGGTGCCGCCTTTGCCTGGCGTTACGCCGCCAACCATCTGCGTACCGTAAGCAATCGCTTGTTCGGAGTGGAAAGTCCCCTGGCTTCCGGTGAAGCCCTGGCAGATAACTTTAGTGTTCTTATCAATCAAAACGGACATTATTTCCCCTCCACTGCGGCAACAACCTGCTGAGCTGCATCCGTCAGACTTTTCGCTGCAATAATATTCAGGCCACTGTCAGCCAGTTTTTTCGCGCCGAGTTCAGCGTTGTTACCTTCCAGACGAACCACAACCGGGACGTTCACGCCCACTTCTTCCACCGCACCGATGATACCGTCAGCGATCAGGTCGCAACGAACGATACCGCCGAAGATGTTAACCAGAACGGCTTTCACGTTGTCGTCAGAGAGGATGATTTTGAACGCTTCGGTTACGCGTTCTTTGGTCGCGCCGCCGCCCACGTCAAGGAAGTTAGCCGGTTCGCCACCGTGCAGTTTAACGATGTCCATGGTGCCCATTGCCAGGCCCGCACCGTTAACCATGCAGCCGATGTTGCCATCCAGCGCGACGTAGTTCAGTTCCCACTGTGCAGCCTGCGCTTCACGCGGATCTTCCTGAGACTGATCGCGCATTTCACGCAGATCGGACTGGCGGAACAGTGCGTTACCGTCAGCGCCCAGTTTGCCGTCGAGGCAGATCAGATCGCCCTGAGTGGTGATCACCAGCGGGTTGATTTCGATCAGCGCCAGATCGCGCTCCAGGAAGATCGTCGCCAGGCCCATGAAGATCTTGGTGAACTGTTGAACCAGTTTACCTTCCAGACCCAGTTTGAACGCCAGCTCGCGACCCTGGTAAGGCATAGGGCCTGCCAGTGGATCGATAGCCACTTTGTGGATCAGGTGTGGCGTCTCTTCAGCCACTTTCTCGATTTCCACGCCGCCTTCGGTAGATGCCATGAACACCACGCGACGGGAGCTACGGTCTACAACCGCGCCGAGATACAACTCTTTTGCGATATCAGTCGCTGCTTCAACCAGGATCTGGTTTACCGGCTGGCCGTTCGCATCTGTCTGATAGGTCACCAGGCGTTTGCCCAGCCAGTGTTCAGCAAAGGCACGGATCTCTTCTTTGCTCTTCACAACCTTCACACCGCCCGCTTTACCGCGGCCACCAGCGTGAACCTGACACTTAACTACCCAAGGGCCGGAACCGATTTTAGATGCGGCTTCTTCTGCTTCACGTGGGGTAGTACAGGCATAACCCACCGGAGCCGGTAAGCCATACCGGGCAAACAGCTGTTTGGCCTGATATTCATGTAAGTTCATGTGTTCTATCCATCCTTCAGGTAATCGTTTTTTTCAAACCTGTAGACCGGCAGCGCAACGCTTGCCCGATCTACAGGGCAGGTGAGGCAAAAACTACTACACGTCCAGCAGCAGACGCGTTGGATCTTCCAGCAGCTCTTTAATCGCCACCAGATAACCCACAGATTCACGACCATCAATCAGACGGTGATCGTAGGAGAGCGCCAGATACATCATCGGCAGGATCTCCACTTTACCGTCAACCGCCATTGGGCGATCTTTGATGGCATGCATACCCAGAATCGCGCTCTGCGGCGGGTTGATGATTGGGGTAGACATCAGGGAACCGAACACACCACCGTTGGTGATGGTGAAGTTACCGCCGGTCAGGTCTTCAACGGTCAGCTTACCGTCACGGCCTTTCAGCGCCAGCTCTTTAATTTTCTTCTCGATATCTGCCATGCCCAGGGTATCAACGTCACGCAGAACCGGGGTCACCAGGCCGCGCGGCGTGGAGACCGCCATGCTGACGTCGAAGTAGTTGTGGTAGACCACATCTTCACCATCGATAGAGGCATTCACTTCCGGAAAGCGTTTCAGCGCTTCAACAACCGCTTTCACGTAGAAGGACATAAAGCCCAGACGGATACCGTGACGTTTTTCAAACGCGTCACCGTACTGCTTACGCAGATCCATGATTGGCTTCATGTTGACTTCGTTGAAGGTGGTCAGCATCGCGGTGGAGTTTTTCGCTTCCAGCAGACGCTCAGCCACACGCTTACGCAGACGCGTCATCGGCACGCGTTTTTCACTGCGTGCGCCCAGCGCTGGCTGTGCAGCAGGCGCTGCGGCGGCTGCCGGTGCTTTGGCTTCTTCTTTCGCAGGCGCTTTCGCCAGATGTTTTTCCACATCTTCACGGGTCAGACGACCGCCAACACCGGTGCCTTTAATGGCGCTGGCTTCAAGATTGTGTTCACCCAGCAGGCGACGGATCGCCGGGCTGAGTGCATCGTTAGTTTGCTCTTCCAGAGACGCTTGCTGACGCTGAGCCGGGGTGGACTCTTTGCTTTCAGACTTGGCGCTGGACTCTTTGCCCGCGCTGTTGCCTTCACGCAGGCGGCCGAGGATCTGGCGAGAGGTCACCGTGGTGCCTTCGTCTTCCAGCACTGCATCAAGAATGCCATCCGCCGATGCCGGTACTTCCAGTACCACTTTGTCAGTTTCGATTTCTACCAGCACTTCATCGCGCTTAACGCTATCGCCCGGTTTTTTATGCCAGGTCGCAACCGTGGCGTCAGCGACGGATTCAGGCAGGTCGGGAACAAGAATATCTACGCTACTCATTATGTATCCTTAAATTATTCGACGTTCAGCGCGTCATTCACCAGATCTTGCTGTTGCTTCTGGTGAACGGACATATACCCTACCGCCGGAGAGGCGGAGGCCGGTCGACCTGCGTAACGCAGGGCAGACCCAAATGGAATCACATCACGGAAATGATGCTGGCTGCAGTACCAAGCGCCCTGGTTGAGCGGCTCTTCCTGGCACCAGACAAAATCATGCACGTGTGCGTACGGTTTCAACGCTTCCTGCACCGACTGATGCGGGAACGGATAAAGCTGCTCGATACGCACGATGGCGACATCTTTCTGATCTTTTTTGCGGCGCTGTTCCAGCAGGTCGAAATAAACCTTACCAGAACACATCACAACGCGCTTCACGGCCTGCGGATCCAGCTCGTCAATCTCACCAATCGCTGGCTGGAAGGTCCCGTTCGCCAGCTCATCCAGGCTGGAAACTGCCAGCGGATGACGCAGCAGAGATTTCGGTGACATCACCACCAGCGGACGGCGCATACCGCGCAGCGCCTGACGACGCAGCATGTGGTAAACCTGTGCTGGCGTGGATGGCACGCAGACCTGCATGTTCTGCTCAGCGCAGAGCTGCAGATAACGTTCCAGACGCGCGGAGGAGTGCTCCGGACCCTGCCCTTCGTAGCCGTGTGGCAGCAGCATCACCAGGCCACACATACGGCCCCATTTTTGCTCGCCGGAGCTGATGAACTGGTCGATAACAACCTGCGCACCGTTAGCGAAGTCACCGAACTGCGCTTCCCAGATAGTCAGGGTGCGCGGCTCTGCGGTGGCATAGCCGTATTCAAAGGCCAGTACCGCTTCTTCGGACAGCACGGAGTCCCAGACCTTGAACTGGCCCTGACCGTTATGCACGTGCTGCAGCGGGGTGTACGTTGAACCGTTGGTCTGGTTGTGAATAACCGCGTGGCGATGGAAGAAGGTCCCACGGCCCGCATCTTCACCGGACAGACGCACCGGAATGCCTTCGTCGACCAGCGTCGCGTACGCCAGATTCTCAGCGCCACCCCAGTCGAACAGCTTCTCGCCGGACGCCATTGACTGACGGTCGGAGTAGATTTTCTGCACGCGGGACTGCATTTCAATCGCTTCAGGTACCGTGCTGATGCGTTTAGCCAGCTCCTGCAGACGCTTCATTTCGACCTTGTTCGGGTAGCTCTCATCCCACTCGTGGTTGAGGTACGGCGACCAGGTAAAGGAGTGCATGTTCATCGGACGCAGCTCTTTCACTACGCACTCACCGGCATCCAGCGCATCGCGGTAAAGATTAACCAGCTCGGTCGCATCTTCAAGGGTCGCGATTTTGTCGGCTTCCAGTTTGTCAGCGTAGATCTTACGTGGCGTCGGATGCTTTTTGATTTTCTGGTACATCAGCGGCTGGGTTGCACTCGGCTCGTCCGCTTCGTTATGGCCATGACGGCGATAGCAGAACAGGTCGATGAACACATCGCGTTTGAAGGTGTTACGGAAGTCCAGCGCCAGACGGGTAACGAAAGCAACAGCTTCCGGATCGTCCGCGTTCACGTGGAAGATTGGCGCCTGCACCATTTTACCGATGTCAGTACAGTACGGCGTAGAGCGTGCATCCAGCGGGTTAGAGGTGGTGAAGCCCACCTGGTTGTTGATAACGATGCGAACGGTACCGCCCACTTCGTATCCACGCGCTTTGGACATATTCAGGGTTTCCTGAACGACGCCCTGCCCGGTTACCGCCGCATCACCGTGAATGGTGATTGGCAGCACTTTGTTGCTGCTTGGCTCGTCCAGACGATCCAGACGCGCACGCACGGAACCGATCACCACCGGGCTTACGATTTCCAGGTGCGACGGGTTAAACGCCAGCGCCAGGTGAACCAGACCGCCCTGCGTTTCGATATCCGATGAGAAGCCCATGTGGTACTTCACGTCGCCGGTTCCGAGATGTTCTTTATGTTTGCCCGCGAATTCGTCGAACAGGTCCTGCGGTTTTTTACCCAGCACGTTGACCAGCACGTTCAGACGCCCACGGTGCGCCATACCCAGCACCACTTCACGGGTGCCGCTGTTGCCCGCATGGCGGATCAGCTCTTTCAGCATCGGCACTAACGCATCGCCGCCTTCCAGTGAGAAACGTTTTGCACCCGGGAATTTAGCACCGAGGTAACGCTCCAGACCTTCTGCTGCGGTCAGTTCGCTCAGGAAGCGTTTTTTCTCTTCAACGCTAAAGCTGGCGTGGCCTGTCACCGACTCAATGCGCTGCTGAATCCAGCGTTTTTCGTCCGTGGAGGTGATGTGCATGTACTCTGCGCCGATGGAGCCGCAGTAGGTTTGTTTGAGCGCCTCAAGCAGCTCTCCCAGCTTCATCGTGTCTTTGCCGCTTGCAAAAGAGCCGACGTTAAAGCTTTCCTGGAAATCTGCCTCGGTCAGATCGTGATACGCCGGATCGAGATCCGCCACACGTTCTTGTTTCCACAGTCCCAGCGGATCGAGGTTCGCATGCTGGTGACCACGGAAGCGATAAGCATTGATGAGCTGCAGGACTTTAACCTGCTTCACATTGGTGTCAGGGTCAGAGATCGAGGAAGAGTAACGTGAGGCATCCTTCGCCAGACGACGGAAATAATCACGTGTTTTGGAATGGAATTGATCCGGTTTGACCCCAGTGCCAGGTAACTGCTGGAACATGGAACGCCAGTTAGCGTCCACTGAGTCAGGATCGGTTAAGAAGTCTTCATAGAGCTGTTCGATCCAGCTTTGGTTTGCACCAGAGAGGAAAGAAGAGTCCAGCCAGGCTTTCATTGCGCCGTTCTGCATCGTGATCCCTTAAGCATTTTTATGCTTATTTCGCCGTAGAAACTACCACGCACACCTCGTGTACGTGCCGGGGTTCACCTGCGAGCTCTTATGTTGTCTTGGGCTCGCGAAGGAACCTTTAAAAACTGTCTGTATAATCTTCGTCGTTCAGGCGGCACTGTCGTTGCGGTTTATTCAAACCGCGCCGTGTCTCGCTCTGAACGCCTCAATTATTGCCTGTCAGGGCAGTTTTTAGAGGTTTCCTACAATGTATCTTTGCCCGGTGGCGTTCCGCTTACTGGCCTACATAAAAGTAGGCCGGATAAGCGGAACGCCATCCGGCGGTATTACTTAGGCACTGCGCTGCAACAGCATCGACTTAATATGGCCGATGGCGCGCGTCGGGTTCAGTCCCTTAGGACATACACTGACGCAGTTCATGATGCTATGGCAGCGGAATACGCTGAAAGCATCACTTAATCCTTCAAGGCGACTGTCGGTTTCGGTATCGCGGCTGTCAATCAGGAAGCGATACGCGGCCAGCAGGCCAGCCGGGCCGATAAACTTGTCCGGGTTCCACCAGAACGACGGGCAAGAAGTCGAACAGCATGCACAGAGAATACACTCATACAGACCATCGAGTTTTTCACGCTGCTCTGGCGACTGTAAATGCTCGCGAGCGGGTGGATTTTGCCCATTATTCAACAAGTAAGGCTTAATCTTCTCATATTGTGCATAGAATTGCCCCATGTCCACCACCAAATCGCGAACGACCGGCAGGCCAGGCAGAGGACGAATCACAATTTTCTGTCCTGAACGCTGTAGCGCTGAAATCGGGGTGATACAGGCCAGGCCATTTTTGCCGTTCATGTTCACGCCGTCGGAGCCACAAACCCCTTCACGGCAGGAACGACGAAACGACAGTGTTGGGTCCTGTTCTTTCAGCTGCATTAACGCATCAAGCAGCATCATGTCGCGACCTTCTTCCGCTTCCAGGGTGTAATCCTGCATATGCGGAGCGTCATCGACATCCGGGTTATAACGATAAACTGAGAATTCGAGTTTCATTATCCTGTCTCCGCATTAATAGGTACGAATCTTCGGCGGGAACGCCGGACGCAGTTTCGGTTCCATGTTGACTTGACGTCGCGTCATAGATTCCGACTCTGGCAGATACAGGGAATGGCACAGCCAGTTTTCGTCGTCACGATCCGGGAAGTCGAAGCGGCTATGGGCGCCACGGCTTTCGGTGCGGAAGTTTGCGGAGACGGCCGTTGCATAGGCAGTTTCCATCAGGTTATCCAGCTCAAGGCATTCGACGCGCTGCGTGTTGAACTCGCTGGAGGTATCGTCCAGACGGGCATTTTTCAGACGCTCACGAATCGCTTTCAGCTGCTCAAGCCCTTTAGCCATCGCATCGCCTTCACGGAATACCGAGAAGTTGTGCTGCATACACTCTTGCAGCGCTTTGCGGATTTCGACCGGATCTTCGCCATCACGGTTGCCGTTCCAGCGGTTGAGACGTTCGAGAGAGGCTTCGATATCCGATTCACGGGCATCGCGCAGATCGCCCTGCTCGGCGATGGACTCTTGCAGATGTAAACCGACCGCACGACCAAACACCACCAGGTCGAGCAGCGAGTTGCCGCCCAGACGGTTAGCACCGTGGACCGACACGCAGGCGATTTCGCCAACCGCGAACAGACCCGGAATCACCACGTCTTCGCCCTGCTCGTTCACGGTCAGCGCCTGACCGGTTACTTTGGTCGGAATACCGCCCATCATATAGTGGCAGGTTGGGATAACCGGAATCGGCTCTTTCACCGGGTCAACGTGCGCGAAGGTGCGCGAAAGTTCGAGGATGCCCGGCAGACGGGACTCCAGAACGTCTTTACCGAGGTGATCCAGTTTCAGTTTCGCGTGCGGGCCCCACGGACCGTCGCAGCCGCGACCTTCACGGATTTCGATCATGATAGAACGCGCCACCACGTCACGACCCGCCAGGTCTTTCGCATTCGGGGCATAACGCTCCATGAAGCGCTCGCCGTGTTTGTTCAGCAGGTAACCGCCTTCACCACGGCAGCCTTCAGTAACCAGAACGCCCGCACCAGCGATGCCGGTCGGGTGGAACTGCCACATTTCCATATCCTGCACAGGCACACCTGCGCGGATCGCCATACCAACGCCGTCACCGGTGTTGATGTGGGCATTGGTGGTGGACTGGTAAATACGGCCTGCGCCGCCGGTCGCCAGCACGGTCGCGCGGGCTTTGAAGTAGACCACTTCACCGGTTTCGATGCACAACGCGGTACAACCCACCACTGCACCATCTTCGTTTTTCACCAGATCCAGCGCATACCACTCGGAGAAAATTGTGGTGTGATTTTTCAGGTTCTGCTGATAGAGGGTGTGCAACAGCGCGTGACCGGTACGGTCAGCCGCTGCCGCAGTACGTGCCGCCTGCTCGCCGCCGAAGTTTTTCGACTGGCCGCCAAACGGACGCTGATAAATTGTGCCATCTTCCAGGCGGGAGAACGGCAGACCCATATGGTCTAGCTCCAGAATCGCTTCCGGGCCGGTTTTACACATATATTCGATGGCGTCCTGGTCACCGATGTAATCGGAGCCTTTCACCGTGTCATACATATGCCATTCCCAGTTATCTTCATGGGTATTACCGAGCGCGACGGTGATACCACCCTGCGCAGACACGGTATGGGAACGGGTCGGGAACACTTTAGAGAGCAGCGCACAGGTCTGGCCGCTCTGGGAAATTTGCAGTGCCGCACGCATACCTGCGCCACCGGCACCAATCACAACAGCATCAAATTCTCTGACTGGCAGTTTCATCACACACCCCACACCACAACAAATCCATAAATAACGTAAACCACCAGAGCCACAACAATCAGGAGTTGCAGCGGCAAGCGAACGCCTAACGGTTTAACGTAATCGGTCAACACCTGCCACATGCCAATCCAGGCATGAATAAGGATGGAGAACAGAGCCAGCAGGGTGAACACTTTGGTGAAGGCAGATCCGAAGAACCCGCTCCAGATTTCCCACGTCAGCTCGCCGCTGGTCGCAAAGAAACCGATCATGTAGATGAGGTAAAGCGTGAGGACGATGGCAGTAGCGCGGACCAGAATGAAGTCATGTACGCCGTTGCGTCCTAATGCGGAGGCGTTGCTTACCATACGAGGACTCCTGCAAGAATTGAAAGCACGACAGTAATCACAAATGAAATATTGGCAGAACGTTTACCTGCTTCGAAGGTTTCTTCCAGATAGCCAAAATCCATCAGCAGATGGCGAACACCTACCACAACGTGGTATGCCAGCGCCGTCAGAATGCCCCACATGATAAATTTCACGAAGAAGCTGCTCATAATGGCAGAGGCCTGGAGGAATCCTTCAGGAGAAGAGAGGCTGGTACCCAGTAACCACAGCAGAATGCCGACCGCCACAAACGTGATCACACCGGACACACGGTGCAGAATGGACGCTATTGCCGTTACGGGGAATCGGATCGTTTTGAGATCCAGATTGACAGGTCTTTGTTTTTTCACATTTCTTATCATGAATAACGCCCACATGCTGTTCTTATAATTCCCTTTGAATTCGCGTTACAGGAAGGCGGCAAGTCCGGGAATCCCCTGCATCACAGTAAACTGTGTGACCGGGGTGACCTGACGCAGCCAACACACCTGTAGCGTGAAAGACGACGGGATTTCCTTCCTCCGGTCTGCGTGCGGGTCAAGCAGCGTCCATATCTATAACTGCGCGTCATGGTAAACATTGCTTCCAAATGCTAAAACGACACGTTACAACGCTGGGTGGCTCGGGATTGCAGGGTGTTCCGGAGACCTGGCGGCAGTATAGGTCGTTCACAAAACCATTACAATTAACCTACATACAGTTTGTCGGGTTTTATGCGGAACAGTGATCAGAGTCACGATAACAACATTATTTTAAATTTTAATCATCGGATTTGACAAAGATTAAACATTATTGTTACAAACTACAGCAGAAAAGGCATATAATGCGCAAAAGTTATGAGGTCTCTCTTTCACCTGAGATTTAGTTATGTAACAGTGTGATGGTATTGACCGAAGTTATCAGGACAGTTATTAGTGGTATACAGGTTTGAATAATTCGGACTGCGAAGACACTGATTTGCTGTTGTTTCTCTGATTTTTCACACGTTTACCTGCAAGGCGCCATAGCTCTGTACCCTGGTTCCTCCTCGCGAGCTGAGCGGTAAGCCAAATAACAAACCGGTAACGATGTGATAAACAGCTGAAAGCAAGTTGGTAAAAACGTGGTCTTAAGCATAAGGCGCTAAGGAGACCGTAAATGGCTGATACAAAGGCAAAGCTCACCCTAAACGGTGACACTGCTATTGAACTGGATGTGCTAAAAGGCACGCTCGGTCAGGATGTTATTGATATCCGTACACTGGGTTCCAAAGGAGTATTCACCTTTGACCCTGGTTTCACCTCTACCGCATCTTGCGAATCCAAAATCACCTACATTGACGGTGACGAAGGTATCCTGCTCCACCGCGGTTTCCCCATCGATCAGTTAGCCACCGAATCCAACTATCTGGAAGTGTGCTACATCCTGCTGAACGGCGAAAAACCGACGCAGGAACAATACGATGAGTTCAGAACCACCGTTACCCGCCACACCATGATCCATGAGCAGATTACCCGTCTGTTCCATGCATTCCGTCGTGATTCACATCCGATGGCCGTCATGTGCGGGATTACCGGCGCACTGGCCGCGTTCTACCACGACTCTCTGGACGTGAATAACCCACGCCATCGCGATATCGCGGCGTTCCGTCTGCTGTCCAAAATGCCAACCATGGCGGCGATGTGTTACAAATACTCCATCGGCCAGCCCTTTGTTTACCCGCGTAACGACCTCTCCTATTCAGGCAACTTCCTGAACATGATGTTCTCCACACCGTGCGAAACCTACGAGGTTAACCCGGTGCTTGAGCGCGCCATGGACCGTATTCTGATCCTGCACGCCGATCACGAACAGAACGCATCGACCTCTACCGTCCGTACCGCAGGCTCTTCAGGCGCGAACCCGTTCGCCTGTATCGCTGCCGGTATCGCCTCCCTGTGGGGACCGGCGCACGGTGGTGCTAACGAAGCGGCACTGAAGATGCTGGAAGAGATCAGCTCCGTTGAGCACATTCCAGAGTTCGTGCGTCGTGCGAAAGATAAGAACGACTCCTTCCGCCTGATGGGCTTCGGTCACCGTGTTTACAAAAACTATGACCCGCGCGCCACCGTGATGCGTGAAACCTGCCACGAAGTGCTGAAAGAGCTGGGCACCAAAGATGATCTGTTGGAAGTGGCGATGGAGCTGGAACATATCGCGCTGAACGACCCGTACTTCATCGAGAAGAAACTGTACCCGAACGTCGATTTCTACTCTGGCATTATTCTGAAAGCGATGGGCATTCCGTCTTCCATGTTTACCGTGATCTTCGCGATGGCACGTACCGTCGGCTGGATTGCACACTGGAACGAAATGCACAGCGAAGGCATGAAAATCGCGCGTCCGCGTCAGCTGTATACCGGCTACGACCAGCGTGATTTTAAGTCTGATGTGAAAACCAAATAAGCGCGATGAGGTGCGGCCTGCTGCCCGCACCTCAATCCTCTTCACACTGGAGAGGACGCTAATACCAAAAACGGTAACCTTCGGGTTACCGTTTTGTTTTTATTGTTGGCACGCCGGGCACCAGTAAAACGGTCGCGACGACAACATTGTTCGCTCAATCGCCCCGCCGCACCGCTCGCACGGCTTCCCTTCCCGATGAAACACCTTAAAGCGGAACAACGCCCCGTGATGTTTTTTATCATCCACCAGGCCGCGCGTGTTGTAGGAGAGGCGCGGGATCTCCAGCAAGGCATGAGACAGCGCATCGAGCTGTCTCTCATTGAGCTGCGACGCTTTTCGCTGACCTGCCAGCCCCACTTCCCACAGAATTTCAACGCGCAGATAGTTACCTAGCCCGGCGAGAAACGCCTGATCGAGCAGCAGCCCGGAAAACTGTCGGTTGCGAAAGGCAGGCGACAGCAGCCGCGCTTTGACAGTTTCTGCGGTCAGGCGCATATCCAGCACGTCCGGCCCGACCCGTTGCAGGAACGGGTGAGTGAGCAGTTGCTCCGGCGTTAACATCTCGATATCCGACGCGCTGTAGAGCAAAATAGCCTTCTCCGCCGTCTGCAATCTGACGCGCAAGACACGATTGGTTTGCGGTTGCTCACACACATTGATCACTCGCCAGACGCCATAAAGCTGGTTGTGGCTATATAACGTCAGGTTATGGCTGAAATGGGTCAGCAACGCTTTGCCGCGCGTCTCGATGTGCGTCACGGTTTGCCCGATCAACTGCGTTTCATACGGTTTTAACTGAGGGAAAGCAAACCACGCATCGGTCAGTGGTTTGCCCTTTATCGCCGCCTCCAGGCTATCCGCCGCGCGGCGGATCTCCGGACCTTCTGGCATCTTATCTTCCTTTGTTTAGTGCGTCGCGCCGCCCACGATTTTAACGTCAGACGCCTGGCGCAGGGCTACTTCAACCGCCACGATCAGCGCCGCTTTCACCGTGTGCGCCGCCATACTCGGTGCGCCCGGATGGGCTGCGGCCTGTTCCGGCAGGTATGGAATATGGATAAATCCACCCTTCACAGCGGTTTTTTCACTGATTTTATGCAGCAGCCCGTACATGACGTGGTTGCAGACGAAGGTGCCCGCCGTCTGCGAAACGGAGGCGGGGATCCCCTTCTCACGCATCGCCGCCACCATCGCTTTGATCGGCAGCGAACTGAACCACGCCGCCGGACCGTCCGGGACGATCGCCACATCAATCGGCTGCTGGCCGTGGTTATCGGCAATCCTGGCGTCGTCCACGTTAATGGCGACGCGCTCGACGGTCACATCCACACGACCGCCCGCCTGTCCGACCGCGATCACCACCGCTGGTTCAAGTTCATCGATAGCCGCATTTAGCACGCTTAACGACTCACCAAAAACGCAGGGCAGCTGGCGCGTCACCACGCGGCAGCTGTCGATGATACTCCCCTCAAGCTGCCTGACCACTTCCCACGAAGGGTTAACGGTCTCGCCGCCAAACGGCTCAAAACCGGTGACTAATACGTTACGCATCGTCTCTCCTTACAGGAACATCAGGAAGTACAACAGGAACACGTTGGCAATCAGCAGCAGCACGCCGGTCGGCACCTGCGCTTTGATTACCGCATTTTTATCCGGCAGCTCCAGCAGCGCGGCAGGCACGATGTTGAAGTTCGCCGCCATTGGCGTCATCAGCGTTCCGCAGTAGCCGGAGAACATGCCAATCGCCGCCATCACCGCCGGGTTACCGCCATGCTGCAGCACCAGGATCGGGATGCCGATCCCCGCTGTCACGATCGGGAACGCCGCAAACGCATTGCCCATCACCATCGTGAGCAGCGCCATGCCGATCGTGTACACCGCCACGGCGATAAAGCGGCTGTCCACCGCCAGGTAGCTTTTCGTCAGCCACGAGATGCCATCGCCCACACCTGCGGCGGTAAACAGCAGGCCCAGCGTCGCCAGAATCTGCGGCAGGATAAACGCCCAGCCGATGGAATCCAGCAGACGGCGCGCCTCCTGCAACGGCTGATGCACTTTTTCGTGCGTCATTTTGACCGCCATTGCGAGGCCAATCAGCGACCCGGCGGTCATCGAGAACAGCGTCACCAGCGTCGAATGGTTACCCGGTCCGAACAGATTTTCCTGCAATCCAGGCACATGGTTGAACATCAGCACGCCCACCACCGTCACCACAGGAATGGCTAACGCCGGATAGAACAGACGGTTGCCGAGACGCTTCGCGCTGGCCTCCCGCTCTTCGGGTTTACGCTGGTGATAGCTGCCCAGCCGCACCCCGCCAAAACCGGCGATCAGCGCCAGCCCAACCACCGCCAGACCGACCGCAATATGCACGGTGCGCTTATCGCCCACCAGCTGATACGTCCAGTCACCGAGCAGGAAAATCAGGCCGTACACGCCCCAGAACAGGCCGGTAGTGATGCGACGCGGGTTCGCTTTATCGCGAAACGACATCACGGCGACGATCAGCAGGATCAGCCCTGCCAGCCAGTAGAGATAACTTTGCTGGAAATTCATGAGGCATCTCCCTGCGTGTGCGCGGTTTTCGCCAGCTCGCGCTCAAGATGCTTGTCCAGCCGCCACAGGCGGGTGGCGTGGATAATAAAGGCGCAGACTGCCGTCGGAATACCCCACAACGCAATGTGCAGCGGCTCGGTCTGAATTCCGCCGGACTCCAGCATAAAGTTATGCATAAAGATGATCGCCCCGAAGGCGACAAAGATATCTTCACCGAAGAACAGCCCGACGTTGTCCGTCGCCGCCGACATCGCCCTCAGGCGATAGCGCACCGCGCCCGGCAGTTCGCCGTATTTTTTCTCCGCAGCCCCTTCTGCCATTGGAGCCAGCAGCGGTCGCACCATTTGCGGATGGCCGCCCAGGCTGGTCAGCCCCATCGCCGCCGTCGCCTCACGTACAAACAGATAGACAATCAGCAGTCGCCCCGCGGTGGCGCTGTGGATTTTGGCAATCCACGCCTGCGCGCGCTCTTTCAGCCCGTGGCGTTCCAGCAGGCCAATAACGGCCAGCGGGATCAGCAGGATATAAGGCAGGTTACGGGTATTCAGGAACCCTTCGCCCAGCTTTTCGAGGATAGTTGCGACCGGCATATTCGCCGCCACACCGGTGACAATCCCGGCGACAATCACCACCAGCACCGGATTAAAACGTAAGATAAACCCGACCACGATCACCGCAATACCGATGAGTGGCCAGAGCGAAAGCGTCTCTGCCATGTTGTCCTTCCTGTTGTTGTATAGCGTTTTGTTGTGTTTGCGCTTTGTGCTTTAGGCACTGATTTTTATATTATTTAACTCAAATTCTGCGCGCAAGCGACGGGCAAACGCCAGGGCGTGTTCGCCGTCTCCGTGCAGACACACCGTCTGCGCGCGCACAGAGGCCCACTCACCGCTCGTACTTTTCACCCGCCCCTGCTGCACCATGTCCAGAGTTTGCGCCAGCGCCTGCTCTTCATCGGCAATCAGCGCCCCCGGCTCGCTGCGCGGCACCAGGCTGCCGTCGGCCCGATAGCCGCGATCGGCAAACACCTCTTCGCGGGTCACCAGGCTGTAACGCTCACCGGCGCGGATCAGCTCGCTCCCCGCCAGCCCGACCAGAATCAGATTGCCGTCCACCGCATGCACCGCGCGGGCGATAGCGTCAGCCAGCTGCGCGTCTTTCGCCGCCTGGTTGTAGAGCATCCCGTGAGGTTTCACGTGACGCAGTTGCCCCCCTTCGGCGCGGGCAATCGCCGCCAGCGCACCAATCTGGTACAGCATTTGGGCGTAAACCGTTTCCGGCGGCAGATTCATAGCCGTGCGCCCGAAGTTCTCCCGATCGGGAAAGCTCGGGTGTGCACCTATCGCCACGCCGTTTTGTAACGCGCCTCGCACGCTTTCGCGCATGGTCTGCGCATCCCCGGCGTGAAAGCCACAGGCAATATTGGCCGACGACACCAGCGTCAGTAGCTCCGCATCGCTCCCGCAGTCTTCACCCAGATCCGCATTTAAATCAACGACGATCATTCAACCTCCATGCCAGTTGTTCGATGAATTGCCGCTGCACACGGCGCGCGTCGAGGGCCTCTTCCAGCGTACAGGGCACAAAGTGGATCGGCTGTCCGAGCGGGATTTGCGCCAGATGGTACATATCGGCTTCGATGATGCAGGCGATACGCGGATAACCGCCGGTGGTCTGGGCGTCATTCATCAGCACAATCGGCTGGCCGTTGTGCGGCACCTGGACAACGCCCGGCAGCAGGCCGTGGGAGACCATTTCACGATCGGTGGTACGCGCCAGTTGCTGGCCCTGCAAACGGTAGCCCATACGGTTACTCTGCGGGCTGAGCCGCCACGGCAGTCGCCAGAAGGCATCCTGCGAGGCCTGGTCAAACTCATGGTACTCCGGCCCCGGCAGGGCGCGAATGCGGTTACTCCACAGGAGCTGTTTCACCCCCTGCGCGTCGGTAAACTGACGTGATTCGCTGCCCAGCGGCAGGTTATCGCCATCCTTCAGCAGGCGCCCTTCAAAGCCGCCAATACCCGTTTTGAGATCGGTGCTGAACGAGTTCATCACTTCCGGTACGTCAATCCCGCCGCCGACCGCCAGATAGCTGCGCATGCCGTGAGTCGGGCGATGAAGCGTCAGACGCTGCCCCGCTTTCACCTGCAGCCGCCAGCCGGTCCACACCGCCGCGCCGTCAAGCGTCGCGTCACAGCCCGCGCCCGTCAGGGCAAACCAGCTGTCGCGTTCAAATTCAAAGCTGCACTGTCCGAGGGTGATCTCCAGCGCTGCGGCATTGGGATCGTTGCCCACCAGCAGGTTGGCGATCTGCAACGCCGGTTTGTCCAGCGCGCCGCAGTAGCTGACCCCGGACTGGCGCAGCCCGGTGCGCCCGCCGTCCTGTACCGAGGTGTATAACCCCGCGCGAATCACCTTCAACATACCCCCTCCTTCTGCGGCACGAACCGCACGGTATCGCCCGGCCGTAACAGCACCGGCTCTTCGCGTTTAGCATCAAACAGCGCCTGGGACGTATGGCCGATAAGTTGCCAGCCCCCCGGCGAGGCGAGCGGATAAACCCCGGTCTGCGATCCGCCAATTCCCACGGAACCGGCCGGGACCATCAGGCGCGGCTCGCCCCGGCGGGGCGTGTGGAGCAGCTCTGGCAATCCGCCGAGATACGGGAAACCCGGCTGGAACCCTAAGAACCACACCACGTAGTCCACCGAGGCATGCAGCTCGACGACCTGCTTTTCCGTCAGCCCCGCATGACGCGCCACGTCGCCCAGATCCGGGCCAGCTGCGTTGCCGTACACCACCGGGATCTCGATAAATCGCGACTCCGGCTCCAGCGCCTCACTCTCCTCCCACCAGCGCTGCAATCGCTCGATGGCGTCCAGCGCCACCGACTGCGGATTGCGCAGCACCACGGTAATGTTGTTCATCCCCGGAATGGCCTCGACCACTTCAGGGATTTCGCCCAGCCGCTGGGTTAAGCGCCAGATCCTTTTTTGCGTCGTCATCGTGACCGGAGGCTCTAACTCCAGTACCACTGCCGTTTCGCCTAATAAATAACAACGCGCTCGCTGCACTTACGCACCTCTCATCAGGCAGGATTAGGGATATCGATAAAGGTCACGTCGAGATCGGTATTTTCCGTCAGCCATTCGCTCAGGGCGCGGATGCCGCCGCGCTCGGTGGCATGGTGCCCTGCCGCGTAGAAATGCAGCCCCTGCTCGCGGGCAGAGTGAATGGTCTGCTCGGACACTTCACCGGTAATAAAAGCGTCGACGCCAAAGCGCGCCGCATTGTCGATAAAGCCCTGGCCGCCGCCCGTACACCACGCCACGCGCTTCACCAGATCCGGGCCGGTATCACCGCTCCACAGTGGACGGCGGCCCAGACGCGCCTCAATCCAGGAAGCAAGTTCCAGGCCAGGAACCGGCATGGACAGCTCACCCCACGGCAGCAGCTCTTCGATTTCACCCATCACGGTGATGCCGAGTAGCTGAGCGAGCTGAACGTTATTGCCCAGCTCCGGATGCGCATCCAGCGGCAAGTGCCAGCCGTACAGATTGATGTCGTTCGCCAGCAGGGTTTTCAGGCGGTTGCGCTTCATGCCGCGAATAATCGGTGCTTCGTTTTTCCAGAAATAGCCGTGATGCACGATCACCGCATCCGCTTGCAGGCGCACCGCTTCATCCAGCAGGGCCTGGCTCGCCGTGACGCCGGTGACAATCTTTTGCACCGTTTCACGCCCTTCCACCTGCAGGCCGTTAGGGCCGTAGTCGCTGAAGCTGGCGCTGTTCAGCTTTTCATTGATTAAGGTTTCCAGTTCGCTGTTTTTCATCATTACTCTCTTACGCTTTGCGGGCGGCTTCATAGGCCGCCAGTGTGGCGACTCGCGCCTGTTTATGGTCAACAATCGGGCGCGGATAATCGAGGGTTTCACCCGTTTTATCCGCCCACACCCAGGGTTCATGGATCGATTTTCCCGGCACGTCGGTCAGTTCAGGTAGCCACTGGCGGATAAACTCGCCGGTAGCGTCAAATCGTTGTCCCTGGGTTGTCGGGTTAAAAATACGAAAATAGGGAGCGGCATCCGTTCCGGTCGATGCCGCCCACTGCCAGCCGCCGTTATTGGCCGCCAGATCGCCGTCGATCAGCTGAGAAATAAAATATCGCTCTCCGGCGCGCCAGTCGATCAGCAGGTCTTTGACCAGGAAGCTGGCTACGATCATCCGCAGGCGGTTATGCATCCACCCCGTTTCGTTAAGCTGACGCATGGCCGCATCGACTATCGGATAGCCCGTCTGCCCGTTTTGCCACGCCTGTAGCTGGGCGTCATCCTGCTGCCACTGCACCTTGTCCGTCCAGCGGATGAAGGGACGATGTTTACATAAATCAGGATGATACGTCATCAGATGACGGTAGAATTCGCGCCAGATCAGCTCGTTAAGCCATACCGCCCCCGGCCCGCCGTCGAGGGCCTGCGGCTGTTCGGCCAGCAGGCGGTGCAGACACTGACGCGGGGAGAGCACGCCCAATGCCAGACAGGCGGATAAACGGCTGGTGCCTTCGATGGCGGGAAAATCGCGCTGTGCTTCATACTCAGCGGCCTGCTGTTTGCAGAACTGGCGCAGCTGCGCAATCGCGGCCTTTTCGGTCGGTGGGAAGTGGTCCGGGTCGAAATCGCGCTGAGGGTAGTCAACGCTGATCTCCGCAGAAACGGTCAGCGCCTCTCCTCGGGCCGCTGGCGCGGCGACGCACTCCGGTAGCCCCTCTTTCAGGCGTTTCAGGTAGGCATTTTTGAACGGGGTGAAGACTTTATACATCTCGTGATTGCCGGTCATGACGCTGCCCGGCGCTAACATCACACTGTCGTCAAAGCCCTGGCACACAACCTTAGTAAGCCGGTTTTCAAGCTGTCGGTCGCGCTGCTGCTCGTTGAATTCATACTGATAGTTGTAAAAAAGATGGGTGACGTTGTGCGCGTCGCAGATCTGCTGCACTTTGTCGCTCTGCGCGGCAAAGTCGCTCACTTCCTCATAAATCAGTGGAATGCCCTTCTCCGCCAGCCCCTGCTGCAGGGCATTGAGATGCGCACGCAGGTATGCCGCCTGTCGCGGAGCCATGCCGTGCTCACGCCACTGTTCGGGCGTGGCGATAAACAGGGCCAGCACGCGGGCGTCTTGAGAGCGGCAGGCGGCCGCGAACGCGATGTTGTCATGAAGGCGCAGATCCGCGCGAAACCAGACCAGATGCGTGGTCATAACACTCCTGAATAATTGTCCATAACCTAAGCGTAGCGTTTCTGACCGCAGGCCGAAACCGCGTCGTCTATCCCTAAACGTGGGATATCTGACTCTATAATGTTTAAGTTATGTTACAGGAGCAAGTGTAACCTTTGCCCGGCGGGCGAGCGGAAAGCGACAGACACAAAAAAACCGCCACATCGCTGTGGCGGTTCGACATTGCTGTGTGGCTATTTGTTAGTAAAAATCGCAGGTCGCTTTTTCGGCCTGGTCCATCCATACCGGTTTCTCGCTGGTTTTCGCCCAGACGCGGTGCAGATAGCTATAAAAACGTGCACGGTCTTTCCAGAACAACATCACTGGCAGCGCCACAATCCCGGCCACTACGGCGAAGGTGCGACGTAAAAAGACAACATGTGCTGGAAACTCTTTATACAGGTCCATGATTTTCTCCCCTATAGCTGGCCGGAAACGTTATCCGGAAATTTCAAAAGTGGTTATCTGGCTAAAATAGTACCGCTTTGTTTGTAATTTTACTACTCATCCGACCACTTATTTTCATCCGTTTAGTGAATATTTACACTCCACCTGTAATTAAGTTACATAAAAGTTAACAAGATACTTACCATTAGTTAAATCATGGTCTTGTCATTTTTATACTTTTTTTACACCCGCCCCGCTGATTTTTGCGAAATCTTTGCGCCATAAATCCTACCTTTTGCACAACGACAAAAGTCACCCGGAGGTGAATTGTGAGTGCAGGTCTGATTGCTGGCATCGTGCTGGTGTTCCTGTTGTTGGGCTATCTGATTTATGCCCTGATTAATGCGGAGGCGTTCTGATGGTGGCCCAGGCATTTTTACTGATCGCCAGCTTCCTGCTGGTGCTTTTCCTGCTCGCAAGACCGCTGGGAAGCTGGCTGGCGCGGATGATTAACGGCGGCGCGCTGCCGGTGATTGGGGGCGTCGAAAACGGGATCTGGCGCGTACTTGGGGTCAACACCCAGGAGATGAACTGGCGGCAGTATCTTATCGCCATTGTGCTGCTGAATATCGTCGGGCTGGTGGTGCTGTTCGCGATGCTGATGCTGCAAGGTATTCTGCCTCTCAACCCGCAGCAGCTGCCGGGTCTGTCGTGGCATCTGGCGCTTAATACTGCCGTCAGCTTTGTCAGTAACACCAACTGGCAGTCGTACGCCGGTGAAACCACCCTCAGCTATTTCAGCCAGATGGTGGGGTTAACGGTGCAGAACTTCCTCTCTGCCGCCAGCGGTATTGCGGTGATCTTCGCCCTTATCCGCGCCTTCGCCCGTCAGAAAATCAGCACCCTGGGCAACGCCTGGGTCGATCTCACGCGCATTACCCTGTGGCTACTGCTGCCGATTGCCCTGCTGATCGCCCTGTTCTTTATTCAGCAAGGCACCCTGCAAAACCTGCTGCCCTACTCGTCTTACACCTCTCTTGAAGGCGTGAAACAGATGCTACCGATGGGCCCGGTGGCATCGCAGGAAGCGATCAAAATGCTGGGCACCAACGGCGGGGGTTTCTTTAACGCCAACTCCTCGCATCCGTTCGAGAACCCGACCGCGCTGACCAATATCGTGCAGATGCTGGCGATCTTCCTGATCCCCGCCGCGCTCTGTTTCGCCTTTGGTGATGTGGTAAATGACCGCCGTCAGGGCCGGACATTGCTGTGGGCGATGTCGATTATCTTTGTGGTCTGTGCGGCGCTGGTGATGTGGGCGGAGTGGCACGGCAACAGCCATTTCCTGCAGCTGGGCGCTGACAGCAGTATCAATATGGAAGGCAAAGAGAGCCGCTTCGGTATCCTCGCCACCAGCCTGTACGCGGTGGTGACAACGGCTGCCTCCTGCGGCGCCGTCAACGGGATGCATGACTCCTTCACGGCCCTCGGCGGGATGATCCCTCTGTGGCTGATGCAGATTGGCGAAGTGGTCTTCGGCGGCGTCGGTGCCGGTCTGTACGGCATGCTGCTGTTCGTTCTGCTGGCGGTGTTTATCGCCGGGCTGATGATTGGCCGCACGCCGGAGTATCTGGGTAAAAAAATCGACGTGCGCGAAATGAAACTGACCGCCCTCGCCATCCTGGTAACCCCTGCGCTGGTGCTGATGGGCACCGCGCTGGCGCTGATGACCGAGGCCGGGCGCAGCGGCATTTTCAATCCAGGCATCCACGGCTTTAGCGAAGTGCTCTACGCCGTGTCGTCTGCGGCCAACAACAACGGCAGCGCCTTTGCCGGGTTAAGCGCCAACTCTCCGTTCTGGAACTGCCTGCTGGCGTTCTGCATGTTCGTGGGCCGCTTTGGGGTGATCGTGCCGGTACTGGCTATCGCCGGATCGCTGGTGAGTAAAAAAATTCAGCCCACCTCAACCGGTACGCTCCCGACACACGGCGCGCTGTTTATTGGCCTGCTGATTGGCACCATCCTGCTGGTCGGTGCCCTGACCTTTATCCCCGCCCTCGCGTTAGGCCCGGTCGCGGAACATCTTTCTTTACGCTAACAGAGCGGAGATATCAGTCATGAGTCGTAAACAACTGGCCCTCTTAGAACCGACACTGGTTCGCCAGGCGTTGATGGATGCGGTGAAAAAACTCAGCCCGCGCGTGCAGTGGCACAACCCGGTGATGTTTATCGTCTGGATTGGCAGCGTGGTCACCACCGCGCTTGCCATCGCCATGAGTACCGGACACCTGACGGGCGACGCCCTGTTTACCGGGGCCATCAGCCTGTGGCTGTGGTTTACAGTGCTGTTCGCCAACTTTGCCGAAGCGCTGGCGGAAGGCCGCAGCAAAGCGCAGGCCAACAGCCTGAAAGGGGTCAAAAAGACTGCGTTTGCCCGCAAATTGCGTGAGCCGAAATACGGCGCGCAGATGGATCACGTCCCGGCCGATGAACTGCGCAAAGGCGACGTGGTGCTGGTGGAAGCGGGCGATATTATCCCCTGCGACGGGGAGGTGATCGAAGGCGGCGCGTCAGTGGACGAAAGCGCCATCACCGGGGAGTCCGCGCCGGTGATCCGTGAGTCCGGCGGCGATTTTGCCTCGGTCACGGGCGGGACGCGCATTCTCTCTGACTGGCTGGTGATCCAGTGCAGCGTCAATCCGGGCGAAACCTTCCTCGACCGGATGATCGCCATGGTCGAAGGCGCGCAGCGTCGCAAAACGCCAAATGAAATCGCGCTCACCATTCTGCTGGTAGCCCTGACCATCGTCTTCCTGCTGGCGACCGCCACCCTGTGGCCGTTCTCCGCTTACGGCGGCACGGCGGTGAGCGTCACGGTGCTGGTGGCCCTGCTGGTCTGCCTGATCCCGACCACCATCGGCGGTCTGCTGTCGGCCATCGGCGTGGCCGGGATGAGCCGGATGCTCGGCGCGAACGTGATTGCCACCAGCGGCCGCGCGGTCGAAGCGGCGGGTGACGTGGACGTGCTGCTGCTGGATAAAACCGGGACCATTACTCTCGGCAACCGTCAGGCGTCGGACTTCCTGCCCGCGCCGGGTGTCGATGAGAAAACGCTGGCCGATGCGGCGCAACTCTCCTCGCTGGCGGATGAAACGCCGGAAGGCCGCAGCATCGTGATTCTGGCTAAACAACGCTTCAATCTGCGCCAGCGCGACGTGCAGAGCCTGCACGCCACCTTTGTGCCCTTCACGGCGCAGACGCGGATGAGCGGGATTAACATTCAGGATCGCATGATCCGTAAAGGCTCCGTGGACGCCATTCGCCGCCACATCGAAGCCAATAACGGCCACTTCCCCCCGCAGGTCGATCATCTGGTGGAAAGCGTGGCGCGTCAGGGTGCCACCCCGCTGGTGGTCGCTGAAGGGGCTAACGTGCTGGGGGTGATCGCCCTGAAAGATATCGTCAAAGGCGGCATCAAAGAACGCTTTGCCCAGCTGCGCAAAATGGGGATCAAAACGGTGATGATCACCGGGGATAACCGTCTTACCGCTGCCGCCATTGCCGCCGAAGCGGGGGTGGACGATTTCCTCTCCGAAGCGACGCCGGAAGCGAAGCTGGCGCTGATCCGCCAGTACCAGGCGGAAGGCCGTCTGGTGGCGATGACCGGCGACGGCACCAACGACGCCCCGGCGCTGGCGCAGGCTGACGTGGCGGTAGCGATGAACTCCGGCACCCAGGCGGCAAAAGAAGCGGGGAACATGGTCGATCTGGACTCTAACCCAACCAAGCTTATCGAGGTGGTCCATATCGGTAAACAGATGCTGATGACGCGCGGGTCGCTCACCACCTTCAGTATCGCCAACGATGTGGCGAAATATTTCGCCATTATCCCGGCCGCGTTTGCTGCCACCTATCCGCAGCTCAACGCGCTGAACGTGATGCATCTGCACTCACCCGCGTCGGCGATTCTCAGCGCCGTGATTTTCAACGCCCTGATCATTGTCTTCCTGATCCCGCTGGCGTTGAAAGGGGTGAGCTATAAACCGCTGACGGCGGCCGCGATGCTGCGTCGTAACCTGTGGATTTATGGTCTTGGTGGATTAGTGGTGCCCTTTATCGGGATCAAAATTATCGACCTGTTACTGACCCTGTTCGGGCTGGTTTAAGAGAGAAATCAAATGACTATGTTACGTCCCGCTATACTTCTGTTTATTCTGCTGTCGCTGATTACCGGTGGGCTTTACCCGCTGGTGACCACCGCGCTGGGCCAATGGTGGTTTAAGGATCAGGCCAACGGATCGCTGATTATGCAAAACGGTGAGAGCCGCGGTTCGCGCCTGATTGGGCAGAACTTTACCGATGCCCGCTACTTTCAGGGGCGTCCTTCCGCCACCGCTGAAACCCCGTATAATCCAATGGCATCGGGTGGCAGCAACCTGGCCGGAAGTAATCCTGAACTGGATAAAGCCGTGAGTGAACGCGTCAGCGCCCTGCGCGCGGCTAACCCGCAGGCGAACCCGACGGTGCCCGTTGAACTGGTCACCGCTTCGGCCAGCGGACTGGATTATAGCCTGACGCCCGCCGCTGTGACGTGGCAAATCCCGCGCGTGGCGGCCGCGCGCGGGCTGACCACCGACCAGGTCAGCAAACTGGTTGCTGAACACACGCAAAAACCGCTGGTCAGCTTTATCGGCATGCCGGTCGTGAATATTGTTGAGCTGAATCTGGCGCTGGACGCGCTAAGGAAAAACTAAATGACCGACGAGCCCCTGCGCCCGAATCCGGATCGGCTGCTTGAGCAGACCGCTGAAGCGCATCGCGGCAAATTAAAAGTGTTTTTCGGCGCCTGTGCGGGCGTCGGGAAAACCTACGCCATGCTAACCGAAGCGCAGCGTTTGCGGGCGCAGGGGCTGGATATTCTCATCGGCGTGGTGGAAACCCACGGGCGCAAAGAGACGGCGGCGCTGCTGGAGGGGCTAGCGACGCAGCCGGCCCGTCGTATCAGCCATCGCAGTCGTCTGGTCTCCGAGTTTGATCTCGATGCCGCCCTCGCCCGCCGTCCGGCATTAATTCTGATGGACGAACTGGCGCACAGTAATGCGCCAGGCTCGCGTCACCCCAAGCGCTGGCAGGATGTCGAAGAGCTGCTGGAAGCGGGTATCGACGTCTTTACCACCGTTAACGTGCAGCATCTGGAAAGCCTGAACGACGTGGTCAGCGGCGTCACCGGCATTCAGGTGCGCGAAACCGTCCCCGATCCCTTTTTTGATTCCGCCGATGAAGTAGTGCTGGTCGATCTCCCCCCGGACGATCTGCGCCAGCGCCTCCACGAGGGCAAAGTCTATATCGCCGGGCAGGCCGAACGCGCTATCGAGCACTTTTTCCGTAAAGGGAACCTGATTGCCCTGCGCGAACTGGCGCTGCGACGCACCGCCGATCGGGTGGACGATCAGATGCGCGCCTGGCGCGACCGACAGGGGCAGGACCGCGTCTGGCATACCCGCGACGCCATTTTGCTCTGCATCGGGCACAGCGGCGGCAACGAGAAACTGGTGCGCACCGCCGCGCGGCTGGCGGCAAAATTCGGCAGCGCCTGGCATGCGGTTTACGTCGAAACCCCACACCTGCACGCCCTGCCGGAAAACCAGCGGCGCGCTATCCTCAGCGCCCTGCGCCTCGCCCAGGAGTTAGGCGCGGAGACCGCCACCCTATCCGATCCGGCAGAAGATAAAGCCATCCTGCGCTACGCCAGGGAACATAATCTCGGCAAAATCGTCATCGGGCGTCGTCAGCATCGCCGCTGGTTTAGCCGCGAATCTTTCGCTGACAAACTGGCGAAACGCGCGCCGGATCTGGATCTGGTGATTGTTGCGCTCGACGAAAAACCGGCCCCCCTTCCCAGCCGCACGCCTGACGCCCGCAGCTTTGGCGATAAATGGCGCATCCAGCTCAGAGGCTGCCTGGTGGCGACGGTACTTTGCGCCCTGATCACCATTGTCGCCAGCCAATGGCTGATTGCCTTTGACGCCGCCAACCTGGTGATGGTCTATCTGCTGGGTGTGGTGGTGGTGGCTTTGCTCTATGGGCGCTGGCCGTCGGTACTGGCGACGATCATTAACGTCGCCAGCTTTGACCTCTTCTTCATCGCCCCGCGCGGTACGCTGGCGGTATCGGATGTGCAGTATATTCTGACGTTTGCCGTGATGCTGACCGTCGGGCTGGTGATTGGTAATCTCACCGCGGGCGTGCGCTATCAGGCGCGTATCGCCCGCTACCGCGAACAGCGCACGCGCCATCTGTATGAGATGTCGAAATCGCTCGCCGTCGGGCGCACGCCGCTGGATATCGTCCAGACCAGCGAGCAGTTTATTCGCTCCACATTCCAGGCCAGCAGCCTGATTTTGCTCCCGGACGAGCACGGAAAACTGCGCCCGCTCACCTCCGCCAACGGCATGACGCCGTGGGATGAAGCCATCGCCCGCTGGAGTTTTGACAAAGGGCTGCCCGCCGGAGCCGGAACCGATACGCTACCCGGCGTGCCCTATCTGATTCTCCCCTTGCGCAGCGCCGACAAAACCCTTGGGCTGGTGATTGTTGAGCCGTCGAATCTGCGACAGCTGATGATCCCGGAACAGCAGCGTCTGCTGGAAACCTTTACCCTGCTGGTTGCCAGCGCGCTGGAGCGTCTGGCCCTGACCACCAGCGAAGAGCAGGCGCGGCTGGCGAGCGAGCGCGAAAGTATTCGCAACTCCCTGCTGGCGGCGCTCTCTCACGATCTGCGCACGCCGCTAACGGTGCTGTTTGGTCAGTCGGAGATCCTGACCCTCGATCTGGCGGCGGAGAATTCCCCTCACGCTCTGCAGGCCAGCGAGATCCGCCAGCACGTGCTGAACACCACCCGGCTGGTGAATAATTTGCTCGATATGGCGCGTATTCAGTCCGGTGGGTTTAACCTTAAAAAAGAGTGGCTGACGCTGGAAGAGGTGGTCGGCAGCGCGTTACAAATGCTGGAGCCAGGGCTGGGCGGGCGCCATATCACCCTCGACATGCCTGAACCGCTCACGCTGATCCACGTCGACGGACCGCTGTTTGAGCGAGTCCTGATCAATCTGCTGGAGAATGCGGCGAAATACGCGGGCGCAAAAGCGGAAATTGGTTTAACGGCGGGCGTCGCGCATCAGGCACTGCGCCTTGAAGTGTGGGACGACGGGCCGGGCATTCCGTCCGGTCAGGAAAGCGCGATTTTTGAGAAGTTTGCGCGCGGGAATAAAGAGTCGGCCATTCCCGGTGTCGGGCTTGGGCTGGCCATCTGTCAGGCGATTGTCGATGTGCACGGCGGCACCATTACCGCCCACAACCGACCGGAAGGAGGTGCCTGTTTTTGTGTTACACTTCCGCTGGATGTCCCGCCAGAAATGAATGAATTACCCGAGGATTTGTGATTAACGTCCTGATTGTTGAAGACGAACTCGCCATTAGCCGTTTCCTGCGCGCTGCGCTGGAGGGAGACGGCTTGCGCGTGTATGACGCCGGGACATTACAGCGCGGTCTTATCGAAGCGGCCACCCGCAAACCCGACCTGGTGATCCTTGATTTAGGCCTCCCCGACGGCGACGGTCTCGATTTTATTCGCGAAGTGCGCCAGTGGAGCCAAATGCCCATCATTGTGCTCTCTGCCCGCGCCGAAGAGACGGATAAAATTGCGGCGCTGGACGCCGGGGCCGATGACTATCTCAGCAAACCTTTTGGTATTGGTGAACTTCAGGCGCGCCTGCGCGTGGCGCTGCGCCGCCACAGTGCGACGACGCCGTCCGATCCGGTGTTTACCTTTTCAGATATCCAGGTCGATCTGCCTGCCCGTCGAATTCTGCGCGGTACCCAAGAGATTCACCTCACCCCGATTGAGTTTCGCCTGCTGGCCGTGCTGCTTAACAATCACGGCAAAGTACTGACCCAGCGCCAGCTGCTTAATCAGGTCTGGGGACCGAACGCCGTTGAGCATAGTCATTATTTACGCATATATATGGGCCACCTTCGTCAAAAACTTGAGACTGACCCCGCACGCCCCCGCCATTTATTAACTGAAACCGGTATCGGTTATCGGTTTATGCTTTGAATAACTATTCAGAATTAACTCAATTAAATTATCACAACATATTTCTGCCTTTTTAATTATTACGAAAACACGTATTCCCACTCTCTTTAAATTAAATAAAAACACCATGAATACATTGTATTAACATTAGTAATACAAAGCAGCGTTATGCACTGCTCTATTCACGCAAAACGAATATTTATTTCTGATTTGATCGGTTATTGGTGATCTTCTTCACGGTTTGCTGCCTTTTCATGGATAAAATGGCCTTGCTTTCAATTACTGAAAGGAAAAACAGTCATGGAAAACAATAATCGTTTAATGCCGCATATAAGGCGAACAACGCATATTATGATGTTCGCCCACCGCAATAGCTTTGACTTTCACTTCTTCAACGCCCGGTAGTCCTTCGACCCAGGGCGCGTCTGCTTACAGGTTCTCCTGAAACACCCTGACTTACAGGCATTTGCCTGTGGGCGCTGCGCTCCTTTTCCTTAAATCCTGTCTATTCCGTTTCCGGACGGCCGGGGATTTAACTCATCAGAAAGCAATTCACTGATTTTTTATCAGCGGCTCCTCTTTGCTTTTTTTCCGGACTATTTCGATTTCTTATTTATACGAAGTCGAAGGACAAATATTGCCTAAAATAAAGAGACAAATATGAAAATGCTAAAAATCGCTGCCAGCCGCGCTTGCCCGGACTGCTTCACCACCACTCGAGAAATGGTCGACGCCAGTGCGACCGATTATATTGATGTGGCAGCCGTAGTACTGGCCGTCGGCGATATTTTTAATGGCACCATTGAAGAAATAGAAGCCACCGGTTTTGGGATCCCGGTATTTATCGCGACGCACAAAGAAGAGATGGTTCCGGCCGAATATTTACCGCGCATTCACGGCGTATTTGAGTGCAACGACACCAGCAACGATTTCTACGGACGCCAGCTGGAAGCCGCCGCGCTGAAGTATGAAACTCAGCTGCGCCCGCCGTTCTTCCGCGCGCTGGTAGATTACGTCAAACAGGGTAACAGCGCCTTTGATTGCCCGGGGCATCAGGGCGGTCAGTTCTTCCGCCGTCACCCTGCCGGTAATCAGTTTGTCGATTTCTTTGGCGAGACGCTGTTCCGCTCTGACCTGTGCAATGCCGACGTGGCGATGGGCGATCTGCTCATTCACGAAGGTGCGCCCTGTACGGCACAAAAACATGCGGCGAAAGTGTTTAACGCCGATAAGACCTACTTCGTGCTGAACGGCACATCGTCGTCCAACAAAGTGGTGCTGAACGCCCTGCTGACGCCGGGCGATCTGGTGCTGTTTGACCGTAACAACCATAAATCTAACCATCACGGCGCGCTGCTGCAGGCCGGTGCAACACCGGTCTATCTGGAAACTGCTCGCAACCCGTACGGCTTTATCGGCGGGATTGACGCCCATTGCTTCGAAGAGAATTATCTGCGCGAACTGGTGGCCGAAGTGGCTCCGGGCCGGATGCGCGATCAGCGTCCGTTCCGCCTGGCGGTCATCCAGCTCGGCACCTACGATGGCACCATCTACAACGCCCGTCAGGTGGTCGATAAGATTGGTCATCTGTGCGACTACATCCTGTTTGACTCGGCGTGGGTCGGCTACGAGCAGTTTATTCCCATGATGGCGGATTGTTCCCCGCTGCTGCTGGAGCTGAACGAGAACGATCCGGGGATTCTGGTCACTCAGTCGGTGCATAAGCAGCAGGCAGGCTTCTCCCAGACTTCGCAGATCCACAAAAAAGACAGCCATATCAAAGGCCAGCAGCGCTACGTTCCGCACAAACGCCTGAACAACGCTTTTATGATGCACGCCTCCACCAGCCCGTTCTATCCGCTGTTTGCCGCGCTGGACATCAACGCCCGCATGCATGAGGGCCAGAGCGGCCGCAACATGTGGATGGACTGCGTGGTGAACGGTATCGAAGCCCGCAAGCTGATCCTGCAAAACTGCCAGTTCATCCGCCCGTTTGTGCCTGAAACGGTAGATGGCAAGCCGTGGGAAAGCTGGCCGACGGCAGAGATCTCCACGGATCTGCGTTTCTTCCATTTTGTGCCGGGTGAAAACTGGCATGCCTTCGAAGGTTACGCTGAGCATCAGTATTTTATCGATCCGTGCAAACTCCTGCTGACCACGCCCGGCATCAACGCCCGTACCGGGGAATACGACGATTTCGGCGTACCGGCCACCATCCTCGCTAACTTCCTGCGCGAAAACGGCATCGTCCCGGAAAAATGCGATCTCAACTCCATCCTGTTCCTGCTGACGCCAGCCGAAGACATGGGCAAGTTGCAGCAACTGATCGCTCAACTGGTGCGTTTCGAGAAACTGCTGGAAACCGATGCGCCGCTGAAAGAGGTGCTGCCGTCCCTCTACAAGCAGCATCCTGAGCGCTACGCCGGTTACTCTCTGCGCCAGATTTGCCAGGAGATGCATGACCTTTACGCCCGTCACAACGTGAAACAGTTGCAAAAAGAGATGTTCCGCAAGGCGCATTTCCCGCAAGTGAAAATGAACCCACAGGCGGCGAACTACGCCTATCTGCGCGGCGAAGTGGAGCTGGTCTCTCTGCGCGATGCAGAAGGCCGTATTGCCGCGGAAGGCGCGCTCCCTTATCCACCGGGCGTGCTGTGCGTGGTGCCGGGTGAAGTCTGGGGCGACGCGGTTCTGCGCTATTTCTCGGCGCTGGAAGAAGGGATTAACCTTCTGCCGGGCTTCGCGCCGGAACTCCAGGGTGTGTACGTCGAAGAGTGCGACGGGCGCAAACAGGTTCGCTGTTACGTGATCAAGCAGCCAGCCGCCCAGCCCGCGCTGCTGAAAGGGGAAACACTATGAGTAAAAAATCCAACAAGATGGGCGTGGTGCAGCTCACCGTCCTGACCATGGTCAATATGATGGGCTCGGGGATTATTATGCTCCCGACCAAACTCGCCGAAGTCGGTACCATCTCAATTATCTCCTGGCTGGTGACCGCCGTTGGCTCGATGGCGCTGGCGTGGGCTTTCGCCAAATGCGGGATGTTCAGCCGTAAGTCCGGTGGGATGGGCGGTTACGCAGAGTATGCCTTCGGCAAGTCGGGCAACTTTATGGCCAACTATACCTACGGTGTGTCGCTGCTGATCGCTAACGTCGCGATTGCGATTTCGGCGGTCGGGTACGGCACCGAGCTGTTCGGCGTCGCCCTGAGCCCGGTGCAGATCGGTATCGCGACCATCGGCGTGCTGTGGCTGTGTACCGTCGCTAACTTCGGCGGCGCGCGCATCACCGGGCAGATCAGCAGTATCACCGTCTGGGGGGTGATCATCCCGGTGGTGGGTCTGTGCATTATCGGCTGGTTCTGGTTTAGTCCGACGCTGTACGCCAACTCCTGGAACCCGCACCACGTGCCGTTCTTCGCGGCGGTCGGTTCCTCCATCGCCATGACGCTGTGGGCTTTCCTTGGACTGGAATCGGCCTGTGCGAACGCCGAGGTGGTGGAAAACCCGGAACGCAACGTGCCGATCGCGGTACTGGGCGGGACGCTGGGGGCTGCGGTGATTTACATCGTCTCCACCAACGTGATTGCCGGGATTGTGCCAAACATGGATCTGGCGAATTCGACCGCGCCGTTTGGCCTGGCGTTTGCGCAGATGTTCACGCCGGAAGTCGGGAAAGTGATCATGGGCCTGATGGTGATGTCCTGCTGCGGTTCGCTGCTCGGCTGGCAGTTCACCATCGCGCAGGTGTTTAAATCCTCTGCCGACTCCGGATATTTCCCGAAAATCTTCTCCCGCGTCAGTAAGTCCGACGCACCGATTCAGGGGATGCTGGCGATTGTCATTTTCCAGAGTGGGTTGTCGCTGATGACCATTAGCCCGTCGCTGAACAGCCAGTTCAACGTGCTGGTGAACCTGGCGGTGGTGACCAACATTATTCCGTATATTCTGTCGATGGCCGCACTGGTGATTATTCAGAAAATGGCGAATGTCGATCCCCGCAAAGCGAAGATTGCGAATTTCGTGGCGCTGGTTGGGGCGATATATAGCTTCTATGCGCTCTACTCTTCCGGCCAGGAAGCGATGCTGTACGGGGCGATGGTGACGTTTATGGGCTGGACGCTGTACGGTCTGGTGTCGCCAAGATTTGAACTGAAGAATAAGCACAGCTAAGAGCGACAAAAAAGCCCGGGGGCATTACTGCTCACCGGGCCTGTGAGGTAAATACAAAACGGCAACCGAGGTTGCCGTTTTGTATTTACCTCACGCCTGTCGGCTGAGGAGATCAGACCGCAGACTTACGCGTTCTTCAGCACTTCACTCACAATCTCAACCGCTTCTTTTTCGATCAGCTTACGGTGTTCGTCGCCGAGGAAGCTTTCGCAGTAGATTTTGTACGCATCTTCCGTACCGGACGGACGCGCGGCGAACCAGCCGTTATCTGTCATCACTTTCAGACCGCCGATTGACGCACCGTTACCGGGTGCCGCCGTCAGACGTGCGGTGATCGGGTCGCCTGCCAGCGTGTTAGCGCTCACCATCTCTGGAGAGAGCTTAGACAGCGCGGCTTTCTGTGCGGAGGTCGCACCGGCCTGAATACGGTTATAGCTTGGCGCACCAAAGCGAGCCGCCAGCTCGTTGTAGTGCTCCTGCGGGTTTTTGCCGGTGACGGCGGTGATTTCCGCGGCCAGCAGGCACATGATGATCCCGTCTTTGTCCGTCGACCACGGCGTACCGTCGAAACGCAGGAAGGATGCCCCCGCGCTCTCTTCGCCGCCAAAACCAAAGCTGCCGTCGTGCAGACCGTCAACGAACCATTTGAAGCCCACTGGCACTTCCACCAGCTTACGGCCCAGATCGTTCACCACGCGGTCAATCATCGCGGAAGAGACCAGCGTTTTACCGACAGCCACCTCTTTGCCCCACTGCGGGCGATGCTGGAACAGATAGTTAATCGCCACAGCCAGGTAGTGGTTCGGATTCATCAGGCCCGCAGGAGTAACGATACCGTGGCGGTCATAGTCCGGGTCGTTGGCAAAGGCCAGATCGAATTTATCGCGCAGGGCCAGCAGACCCGCCATCGCGCACTCGGAGGAGCAGTCCATGCGGATTGCACCATCTTTATCGAGGTGCATAAAGCGGAACGTCTGATCGACCTGATCGTTAACGATAGTCAGATCCAGCTTGTAGAATTCGGCAATGCGCTTCCAGTATTCGATACCGGAACCGCCGAGCGGATCCACGCCCAGCTTCAGGCCCGCTTTTTGAATCGCGGCGATATCAACGATATCGGCCAGCCCTTCGATGAACGGCTGAACCAGATCCAGCTCTTTCACGTGACCCGAAGCCATCGCCGCATCCAGAGAGATACGTTTTACGCCTTTCAGGCCGTCAGCCAGCAGCGCGTTGGCGCGGTCTTCGACCACTTTGGTGACATTGGTATCAGCCGGGCCACCGTTCGGTGGATTGTATTTGATACCGCCATCGTCCGGCGGGTTGTGCGAAGGGGTGATGACGATACCGTCAGCCTGCGCGCCACCTTTTTTGTTGTGCACCAGAATTGCGTTTGAGACCGCAGGCGTCGGGGTGAAGCCGTTGTCTTCCTGCACGATGACATCCACACCGTTCGCTGCCAAAACTTCCAGCACGGAAATGAACGCCGGTTCGGACAGCGCGTGGGTATCTTTCCCGACATAGCACGGACCGGTCACGCCATTTTTAGCGCGCTCTTCCGCGATGGCCTGAGCAATGGCCAGAATATGCGGTTCGTTAAAGCTATGGCGCGCCGCGCTGCCGCGGTGGCCAGACGTACCAAACTTCACTGCGTGTTCTGCGTTGCCCACTTCCGGCTTCAGTACGTAATACTGCGCGGTGAGTTGAGCGACGTTAATCAAATCGCTTTGTTGTGCAGGCTGACCCGCACGATCGTGATTTGCCATTGCCTGGTCCTTCCTGTGCAAGGGTTAAATGGTACCGCAAACCTTTTCAATCAATTCCGCCGGGAATTGCATCGACTGCATGATGTGTTCGACCATGCTGCATTTGCGTCCGGTGTTGGTATTGGTGATCACCCAGTACGGCGTACCAGGGACATGTTTAGGTTTGGTTTGATTGCCGTTGGCAAGCAGCGTCTGTTCGTCGCCCGCGAAGTAGACGCGGGTACGGCCATGAAGCGAATCAGTGGCTTCAGCAAACGCTTTGTTATCCAGTGAATAGAGTGTAGACAGCACCAGCATAAAGCGGTTAACCGCTTTTTTCTGCTCGGCGTATTCGTCGGAAAGCAGCAGTTCACGCACCGCGCGGACTTTGTCTTTCACCGGAGCCACTGTTTTCGCTTCCGCGACCACATTTGGCTGACGAACCTCTTTAGAAACCGGAGTTGCAGGCTGTGAGGCGGCGGAAAATTTCAGCATGCGCCGTAAAATGTCTGATGCACTCTCGCCAATATGTCGCGTGTGGCTGGCAATATACTGATAGAGCTCATCATCAACTTCGATTGTTTTCATCTTAATCCAGTGCAATATCTTATCTGAATACAAGTCGTTGGGATTATAAGGGCTAATCCCAACCGCGGATAGGGTCAAACCTGGGTGGCGGCAAAAGTCAGATTAAACTGGAACCTTGCAGCCGGGCGGCAGAATGGTCAACATAATACCCTAACCTGACATACGTAAAAAAAGAACTTTGCCATGAAATTGAATAGCCGAGCGCAATCTGCACAATCGCCGAACAATAATTCTCCCATCGTACTGGTTCATGGCCTCTTTGGCAGCCTGGATAATCTGGGCGTGCTGGCCCGCGATCTGGTGGCCGATCGCGATATTTTGCAGGTGGATATGCGTAACCACGGGCTTTCCGAGCGCAGCCCGGAGATGACTTACAGCGCGATGGCCCAGGATCTGCTGGATACTCTCGATGCGAATCAGATTGAAAAAGCGACGCTGATTGGCCATTCCATGGGCGGCAAAGCGGTGATGGCCCTGACGGCGCTGGCACCGGAGCGTATCGATCAGTTGGTGGTGATTGATGTCGCCCCGGTGGATTACGACGTGCGTCGCCACGACGAGATCTTTGCGGCGATAAATTCCGTGACCGAGGCCGGCGTGTCTACACGCCAGCAGGCCGCAGCCATCATGCGTGAACATCTGGATGAAGAAGGCGTGGTGCAGTTCCTGCTGAAATCTTTCGTCGATGGCGCTTGGCGTTTTAATGTGCCGGTGCTGTGGGATCAGTATCCTCAGATTGTCGGCTGGCAGACCGTTCCGGCCTGGCCACACCCTACCCTGTTTATTCGCGGCGGCAATTCTCCGTACGTCACCGACGCCTATCGCGATACGCTGCTGGCGCAATTCCCACAGGCGCGTGCGCATGTGATTGCCGGAGCCGGGCACTGGGTTCACGCTGAAAAACCGGATGCGGTGCTGCGGGCGATCCGTCGCTATCTCTCTGATAAAGCGATTTGATTAAAAAGCCAGCGACCGGTTGCCCGCAGGCTACCAGTCGTTGGCGTGCAGGTATCCGTGATGTATGATGTCGCGCTCATCGCCCCGGCAATAGCAGGGCCGCTCGTTTTCCCCGAAGTCTCTGAATCATGGCCAAAGAACAAACGGACCGCACGACACTAGATCTGTTCGCGACTGAACGTCGACCGGGACGACCAAAAACCAATCCGCTTTCGCGTGATGAACAGTTGCGCATCAATAAGCGCAATCAGCTGAAACGCGACAAAAGTCGTGGGCTTAAACGCGTCGAGCTGAAACTCAACGCGGAGGCCGCCGACGCCTTAAGTGAACTGGCCGATGCCCGCGAGATCAGCCGCAGCGAGCTGATTGAAGAGATGCTGATGGCGCAGCTTCAGGCATGGCGCAGCACCAGGTGATCGTCTGAAAATCCCCTCAATTGTCCCTTTCATGTAGCACAGAGTGCAGTCCCGCGTGATAGCTGTTTCCGCAGACTTCCCTGTTCTGCTATGATTGCCCTTATCCGTGGACAATTTGCGCCACCATACCATTAAGTTTCAAGAGGTTATTTCACTCATGGCAATCATCGGCATTTTCTTCGGCAGCGATACCGGTAATACCGAAAACATCGCAAAAAACATTCAAAAACAGCTTGGTAAAGACGTTGCCGACGTACATGACATTGCTAAGAGCAGCAAAGAGGATCTCGAAGGTTACGATATTCTGCTGCTTGGCATTCCAACCTGGTACTACGGCGAAGCACAGTGTGACTGGGATGATTTCTTCCCGACGCTGGAAGAAGTGGATTTCAACGGTAAACTCGTTGCCCTCTTCGGCTGCGGCGACCAGGAAGACTACGCGGAATACTTCTGTGATGCACTGGGCACTATCCGCGACATCATTGAACCGCGCGGCGCGGCAATCGTCGGTCACTGGCCAACGGCGGGTTATCATTTCGAAGCCTCTAAAGGCCTGGCCGATGACGACCACTTTGTCGGTCTGGCTATCGACGAAGACCGTCAGCCAGAACTGACCGCTGAGCGCGTCGACAAGTGGGTAAAACAGATCCGCGAAGAGCTGCACCTCGACGACATCCTGAACGCGTAATGCAGTGATGAGGTGCAACTGACTACGTTGCACCTCATTGATAGATAATACCGATTAAAATAATTGCTACAAATTTTTAACTTTCGTGTTCATACCTGTACAATGTCCCCGGGTTAAAGTGGATGCCATCCAACAAGTTTGTTGGTGATACCACGTTTTTATAAGCATACTTTGCTTGAGACTTGCAGTTTTCATTTAGGCATGGCAGTTCTATAATGAGACGCATTATCCCAACTGCATTTTCTGTCACTTCTTCTAAGGAAGTGAATCGTTTAGCAACAGGACAGATTCCGCATGACTGACAACAATACCGCATTAAAGAAGGCTGGCCTGAAAGTTACGCTTCCTCGTTTAAAAATCCTGGAAGTTCTGCAAGGGCCGGACAACCATCACGTCAGTGCGGAAGACTTATACAAACGTCTGATCGACATGGGCGAAGAGATTGGACTGGCGACCGTATACCGCGTTCTGAACCAGTTCGATGACGCCGGGATTGTCACCCGCCATAATTTCGAAGGCGGTAAATCCGTTTTTGAACTGACGCAACAGCATCATCACGATCACCTGATTTGCCTCGACTGTGGCAAAGTGATTGAATTCAGCGATGACTCTATCGAAGCACGTCAACGTGAAATCGCTACCCGACATGGCATCCGTCTGACCAACCATAGCCTGTACCTGTATGGTCATTGTGCTGAAGGCGATTGCCGCGAAAACGAGCACGCACACGATACTGCAGATAAATAATTTGTGGTTCATATAACGTTAAAAACCATCTGTTATCAACAGGTGGTTTTTTTTCATCAAAAACAACTCAGTACTTTCCTTTAAATCTCTTCCTGGAAGATACACTTCTGTAAGTTGTTCGCTGTAATATATTTTTATTTTAAGTATTTAATATTTAGGTTTCCGGAACCGGAAGACGAGTAAATACTCCACATAAAGCCAAACCTAACTTCGTTTCATCCGTTATATCATTGGCAGAAAGGAATGACTCAACCACTATATTTTTTTTGGAGAAAGAGGACACCCCATAAAAACTGATGATTCCGTCAGTTTCCCCATAGATAAGTATGCCATCAAACCCAAAGTTTACTTTTTCTCCCCGAAAGTTATAGAGAATTCCTCGCAATTTACGCCTTTCCTTTTTGTTTTTAAGTGCATTTTCTATTAATGCCTCATTTATCTCATCAACTCTCCTCTTAAGGTAAAAGACATCTACAGCAGGCCTATAAACGTCATTTCTGTTGGCATAATTTTCACTATATGACGGTGCATTTTCATTATCCACCCCATAGTGTTTATAAAAATATGCATCAACTTCTTTTTTATACTTTAATCCAGAAGATAAAGGGTGAACATATAAGATAAGGCCTCCTGGCGATCCGCCAAGAGAAAGATTAGAGTATAAAAAAAGCAGTAATAAAAGAACCCTAAGTATATTTTTATTTATCACAAACCATCTCCTTCATTTTCACCTGGTTTTAAACCAATACCAAACAATTTAGAATTTTCATCATCAATATTAATAACATTCAAGTTTGAAACTTTATCAGCGTATCCCTCCGGAAGATAAAAATGATAAAACCTTTGATAATTATTATCAAACTTGGCACTTTTGTTAGTCGTAGGGTATTCAGAAAGTGTTATCGTGCCGTTGCCAAATTAACGCTCTCTCTGATTGCCTACTTGTGCTGCAATATTTCCCGACATAGTTTGACCCTAGACAAAAGTGATATAATCACTACTAATAAATTGTTTTGTAAGTTTACAATAATCTCTCATTATCATAATTGCACAAAAATACTCATTAATTTTATAAAATCGTGCAGGTTCGTTCCCTGGAAACACTCTTCACGCTCCAAAAAGCTTAATAACTCACCTGCATTCAGTTAAAAATCATTCAAATTAATTGGTCACTACTCATTAGGTTATTCGCTTAAGAATTTACTGAGCACCCTGGGCGTAACCAACATATTGACAAAATTAATTTGACCGAATTGCTATGGTGCTGGCGTAGGAAGACCGGCAAGCGCTAAACAAATTGCATGTCCAAGCTTAGTTTCATCCGAGAGATCGCTGACAGCAATTGACGACTTCTTCAGTGGCTCGGGTTTATAAATAGCTGACAAGCCGTAAAAATAGACAACAGCATCTTTTATTTTATAAAATAGTATTGCGTCAAAACCACCTTGAATCCTTTTATCATTAAAATTAACCAGAAGCTTCCTTAATTTCGATCTTGAGTTTTTATTTATAATAGATTTTTCCAATAAGTCATTATCTACCCCCGGTATTTTGCTATTTAAGTAATATACATCGACCTTTGGCTTAATCCCCCATATCTTTGTTGCACCTAAAATTTCGCATGAAGGGGCTAATTCATTATCTAATCCATAGTGTTTTCTAAAATAATTATCAATGTAGTTTTTACCGTTGAAATCAGACTCCGTAGACATTATAAATAAAAACAAACCACCAGGGTCACCAGAAACAGACAGCTTTGAATAAGAAACACTAACCGCTAAAATAATAAATAAAATTAACTTATTAATCATAACCCACCACCTTCATTGCTATTTGATTGAATTCCTATACCAAAAATGGTTGCATTTTCTTCATCAACATCAATAACCCTTAATTTATTGTTATTATCATAATACCCAACAGGAAGGTAAAATTTATAAAATTTCTGATATTTCCCACTCCACTCCGCACTCCATTCTTTTAAAGAATACTCTGATATTTTTATTGTTCCGCCGCTAAAATCCCTTCCTCCTTGATTACCTCCTAAGGCAGCAATGCTCTCAGTTTCAGTTTTAGCATATACAAACGAGATATGACCACTACCAATAAATTTATCTGTTGATTCATAGTAATTTCGCATTACCATAATAGCACCATAAACAGGCTCATTAATTTCATAAAATTGTGCAGGTTCATTTACGGGAAATTGTGATGATTGAGCATTTGCACGCGCGTGGTGATAGTTAGCCTGAGCCAAACAATAAGTCACAAAAGAAGCGCACCATGGCGTATTGCTCAATTTACCATGACTGCCTGCGAGCTTATGATAATTATCTTCTATATTTCTCTCCCCTGTACCATGCCATTGTTTCGCTTCTCTTATAGCGACTTCCATCCACGGTGCCAGAATGGAATCATTCCCTATATTAGCCTGCGGGTAGGCATTATCCGATGTCCCGGTAGGGACTTTTTTTGGACGTTCCTGGGATGCCTGTTTTTTTACAGCAAGCGGTTTACTGATTCCACCAGGTAATTTTATTTCTTGACCGACAGAGATAACATCTACATTCGAGATACTATTTAAATCAGCAATTCGTTTCACCGTTGTGTGAAATTCTCTTGCGATTTTACTTAAGGTATCACCTGATTTTACAATATAATTTTCTGCTGCCCGCTCTCCTTCTTGATGAGCCCCTGTTTTTGCAGTAAATACCTGCCCCGTTTTGATCAGCAGTAGGCTTATACTGGCGGGTCCTGCTACCGCTGAGTACACTTTTTCTTCTTTTCCGTTTGCTCCTGTGGAAAAAATATCTAATGTACTTCGTCCAGGTAAATGGGCAATGGGCGGAAGATATCCATTATCATTGGTGCACCACTCATAGGACTTATTATCAATTACTACCTTTAATTTTTCATTAGCGATAGGTGTGTTCCCATCTGAAACCAGAATGTTAGTCGTGGGGATGGTCCGTTCCCGGCGTGTTTCTTGGTTATTGTAATACCCCTCCATAGTCTTGATCGCTTCCATAAGTCGCTCAAGTGTAACGTCATCTAAATCCCTTATATATTCATCAGGTTGAATACCTGTTTTCAAAGATATTTTTTTCGTGTAGTCAACAGGATCGTTACCATCTCCCGAAGGTGAGAACTTATACATTATTTTAGCTAGCGTAATATCCTTATAAGTAACTTTTAATAACATTTTTAATGCATACCAACCTGTATCGTCATCAGGGAAAATCATAAAACCACCACTCTTCGTTTGTCCTTCCCCTATTTTTAGAGAATTACAGATTGACGATTTCGATGGTCTTATATTACCCGGATTAAAGAAACGCCAGCATATGGTTCCTCCGCTTCGTAAATAGTGAGACCCGTCCTCACCAATATAGTCAACAGTGAGCGTAGACTTATTATGTTTCGCATTTACATATTTCATAATCACTCCTTGGGCGCTTGGAATCCTTTCTTAGTTATTATGGTATTGTTTCAATTTTGTCCATCATAAGAACTACTGCAGTAAATTCATATGCGGTTGCGGCTAATGTTACCGTTCCTAAAACTGACACATGTTGTTGTCTAAACAAGCGTAATTTCTGAATCATTTCGTCCGTCGATGGAACAATCGTGACATCCTTATTCCATTCCGGAAACGTATCATCTATATCGACTACACAATCCAATGGACGGTCTAATTCCAGTACGAACCTTTTATACGGTTTCGGAACGTCGTCAGGGCCTGAATAAGTTTTCATCACCAACTTACCTGTCAGCGTAGTGATATCTGCAATTTTAAGACATGTGGAATGAGCACTGACTATCATAAATAATCCTAACACCAATAATAGTGAACGCATCTTATCTCCTTTAAAATCATCACTCTTCACCTGTAACACCAACCATTATTTTTGTGACTAAATCAGCGGGGAAAAAATCTCCATAACTCGTATCCAGTTTGTCAAACCATGGATCAGGAGCCGTTAACTCCTCTTCAGTAAACTCTATAATTTGATTATCCTGAGAGGATGGAACAGGATTCAGAGAAGTCATATTCCAACCAACAGTTCCTACCGTAAGATTTAACTCATCTGGCTTATCGAATTTAATCCTTGGTGTACGGCCATCTTCAGGAATAACCCCTTGGGAAAGGGTATTTCCATTTTTATCCTTTAACACATAAGGTTTACTAACGAAATCTTCCGACAAAGCGAACCTCAAGCTATATTTGTCTGATTTTGTATCGTCATTATTCCCTGAATCAGAAGAATTATCCGCATTACCAAACTGCGAATCCTCACCAGACTGATTGTCTGGAGAAGTCCAGTCCTCCTTTTGAGCCGTCAAGGCAGAAGGCTGTAACGGCTCAACGGGCTTTCCCGGGGAACCTCCTCCATTCAGATTAATCTTCGGGCCCACAATATCGACGCCACCAGCATGAATAACCATAAACGAATTTCCCGCCTGCAGGCTAATACTCCCACTGCTTTTCAGCACAATATCTCCCGCTACACTGATCCCTAACGCCCCGGCAACCTTCTGGGCGAGATCCCCCTGGACCGTCAAACTCTTTTGACCTTGTACCAGGGAGATGTGGTCTCGGGTTGTTTTATGTTCCTGTTTCCCCTCAACCGTTATTTTTCGATCATTAGTCACCTGTAACAGGTCGTTATTCCCGGTACGAATATGTCGATCATTGCCAACCGTCAATGTCTGATCGTTGCCGACCTTTACGATCTGGTCATGGGTAATAGAAAGACTCTGATCGTGCCCGCCTTCTTTTTTGCTTCCGACGCTAATTGTCTGGCCGAGCCCTACATTCACCTTTTGGTTATGAGAAACAGTTTCCTGATGATCATTTTTAACCGTGGTGTTTCGATCATGCAGAACCTCGGTGACCATGTCTTTTTGAGCATGGATATAGACCTGTTCTTTACCCGTCGCATCCTCGAACTTCAGCTCATTAAAACCACTTCCTTTATAAGTTTTTGAGCGAATGGTCATCTGCGTTTTTGTGCCCGGCAAACTTCCCGGTGAGCGGTTATCCTGATGGTAAGTTCGTCCCATGACGATAGGCTGATCAGGATCGCCATTCAGAAAATCGACGATCACTTCCTGACCTACACGTGGGATGGCCAGATTGCCAAAACCTGTCCCCGCCCACGCCTGTGAAACTCTGACCCAGCACGAGCTACCCTCATTACCTGGACTGTAACGATCCCAGTGAAACCGGACCCGTACTCGCCCATGTTCATCACAAAAGATCTCTTCGCCTTCAGGACCGGTAACAACAGCGCTTTGTGGGCCATCCACTCGGGGTTTTGCCAACGGCAATGGCCGCCAGGTGCGATCGGCGGGAATGACACTAAAATAATTGCTCATCGTCGTTCCCCGCCCCTGACTGCCATGTTCCGCCTGCGGCTGTTCGCCGTTTATAAGGCTTGTAACGACCTGCCATTCAGTATTTAAGGATGCAGTTGGATGACCGCTAAGTGTAAAGCGAACACCTGGCCACAGCTTTGACGAATTGCTTTGACCTGTGGCGATTTCAGCATTGTGTCGCCAACCTTCTATTTGATAGCGAGCAAAATCTTCCCCGTGTTGCTCATCCTTGAACCGACCGGGATAATCAAAGACCTCATACTGCGTACGTTGCCCATTAAGATGCTCGCCCTTATGACCGTAATATCCCTGCCAGCCGGGCGTTTTGAATGTGTAGTCCTGAATTTCTACCGAGGATGGTCTTATCTGTGCCTGATAACGAAACTCACTGATGCATTCCGTCGATCCAGCGTTTGGGTTAAAAGGCATTTCGCCCAATGCTGCGGCGCCTGCAATATCATCGGTGAGGACCATATTTTGCTTCGGCTCGCCATTGGCGTGCCAGTCATAATAAAAAAGTCCTTCTTCGGACCATAATCGGTTTAAGAACGCCAGGTCCGATTCTCCATACTGAACGCAAAATTCTCTAGAGGGATGGGATTCATAGAAGACAGGAGTCCAGTCAGTGACTTCATTCTCAGCCAATAGTAGCGATGAAATAGTCTGGATATCCTGCTGCTGAAAGATACGGAAATTTTGTCTAAGGTCACAGCGCCATAAGGGCGGGGAAATCCGCAGTTGATACCTCATCTGCCAATTGTTGTTCTCGCCAAGCGATACGCTGGTAACAATTCCACTAATATATCGCTGTGCCTCGGCCCCCTGGAATATCGTTAACACAGCCTTCTTTTCCAGAAAATTCACAGCCGTGAGATCAGCAAGCTTGCTGGCAATATCGACGTTCAGCACAAAAGGTTGAGAGTACTTTTGTTGCAAGCCAAATCGGACAACAGCTACCGCCTCTTCTACCAGACCCTCAATATTCAACGTAAATCTCAATCCCTGTTGAGCCATAATATCTTCCTGATTTATTCATACAAATAATGAAACCACGACTAATAATCACTGCAAAAATACATCAACACAAAGGGAAAACTTATAAGTTAGTAATAAATCATTTATATTTACAATGTGTGGAGCCACGTAATTCTGTCAGCAAAAGAGATATTACCGTGCTTTAATTCACTTGAAAATAAAGTCTATAATACAAGCTGTAGAATTATCAATCTGAAACTAAAAGAACACTCTTTCGTTAATTTTCACGTTGCATATTTTGACTAACGTAACACTCTTCCTCATAACGTAGGGTACTTAATCTATTTAACAAAAATACAAAGGATATCGCAGGGAAGTCGCATAACATTGAAGAACACTATTACCTTAAAGCGATGTATTATCTGCGTCCTGTACCGTTATTGACATTGATTGAGTGCTCTACTTCACCGCCGCGGCATTCCACACCCTACACTGTTTCTCGCGGTGAAATAATAACCGCTGGTGTCGTTCTCGCTCCGTTGAGAGGAAAAATAGTAAAAATGGAAACGCATCCCGTTGACACTTGTTCAAGGGATACCCGTACGTAGTAACTCGACTGTTTTGAGGAGTAATCCTTTCCCCTGTACATGGGAGGAAGAATTTATCTGTTGGGGAACGTGCTCTCACATTTTTTGAACAAAACGCCAGTGCGCACGCTTTTCATTGTATAAAAATAATTAATAAACCCTGAAAGAGTAGGAGTGGCAACACAGAGGTCTACATAGCGTGATGTAGGGGAACGGCGTGTTCCCCTGAGATGAAATGCGTTTTAGCTTACGGTGTGGTCATGTTGTTACTGCGAATCTCTTTCCAGATCTGATCGCAACGTTTTGCCACTTCCTGATCGTTACCGGTTTTACGCGCCTGAATGCAGGCCTGGTAATCCATCACGCGGATGTTTTCCTGCGTCGCGAACTGCTCATGGGCTTTCTCTTTCTTCAGCACTGTCAGTACGCTCTGACAGGCTTCGATTTTTTCCGGCGAGCCTTCAGCGGTGTTAATGCAGGTGCTGTAGGCCTCTTTCAGGCGAGAGTCTTCTTTCTGTGCCTGAGGTTGTGCACAGGCGGTCAGCCCTGCGGCCAGCACAGCAACGAATGCGATTTTCTTCAACATGTCGGTCTCCATTCCGGCGGGAGTGATCCCGCCAGATCGTTCATCAGAAGATGGTGAAAGGTGCGATAACCATGAATTTCACGTCACGCTCATCCTGGAAGATGTTGCCGTAACCGCCCGAGTAGCTCGGAATATCGGAGTGGTTGTCGTATTGCGTGAAGTGCAGTTTGAACATGGTGCCTTTAGCGCGACCATCCTGCAGGGTGTACATCGCATCCAGGCTGTATGAAGACTCTTTCAGACGATAGTTTGGATCGTAGTAAGCATCTGGCGTCGCCATGTCAGCTGGCTTCGCGTCCCATGCGTAGGCGTAAGATGCGCCCACCGCCCAGCCCGGCAGATTCCAGTTTTTAAGGTCATACATCGCGCCGAAGAAGAGCGCTTTTTCGCCGTCGGCGTTGAAGTCAGAACGGTTATCCCACCAGATATCCAGACGCCCGTTAGACGAGGCGTACGTTGGCGTCATACGCTGCAGGAAGTAGCCCTGCTGCCCTTCCGCTTTAACGTAAGTTCCTTCGAGTCGCAAATCTACCTGACCAATTTTGTAGCCGAAGGTCAGTGCCTGCAGCCATGCGGTGCCGTCATACAGATCGTTTACGCCGCCATCGCTGACTTTGTCGCGCGTACCGTAGAACTGATAGCTGGTGGTCAGCGGGCCGCCAACGATATCGAATTTGTAGCTGGCTTTGGCGAAGTACTGATCGACGTAACCTTCTGCCTGACCGAATGCCGCTTCCAGTACCAGATCATTTTTGAAGTCATATTTCGCGCCGAGTGAGTGCAGATATTCCACCCGCGTCTTTTTATCGTTCTGGTAGAACTTGTCCATCTCGATGTGCCACGGCGCTTTGTACTCGTTGGTCCACATATACGAGAAGCTCAACGCACCAGCGTCGCCGTAATCAAAATTCGCCCCGGCTTCTGCGCCCTGGTAAGTACCCGGCATGAAGCTCCAGTGCGGTGCTAACAGAGTCTGGCCGGTTGGCTGAATATAACCGCCGCGCGCCCATACCGGACCGTATTTAAATTTGGCCGCCGCTTTATACAGGCTGATACCGCTCTTATCGCCCGACCAGTCTTCTTTGTAAGCTTTATTACTGGAGGAGAATGCGATTTCGTTCGGGTGGGCGCTATCGCCGTTTTCCGCCATTTCAATGGCAGTAAACGCGGCAATATCCAGGCCAAACATATCAGCGGCATAACCGGACTGGAAATCCAGGTTGGCGTTCCAGGTAGAGTGAGAAAGGTTTGTTTTATATTTGTCTTCGGTGACGTCTTTACGGTCACGCTCACGTTGCCAGTAATAGATACCGCCCGTGAGCGTTGAATCATCAATAAAGCCTGCTGCCTGAGCCTGCGGAGCCGCGATAAATCCCGACACTGCTGTCACACCGGCGATAGCCAGCGCCAGCGCACTACGTTTGCCACTGAACGTACGCATAGATTGTTCCTCTTTGACGAATAAAAGCGCCTTAAACGGCGAAAAATCTAAAAGACCAAATGGTCAGGGGTAGTCTGTAATACCCTCGAATTAACTACCGCCTTTAGACTATTTTTCGCGACGCGAATTATCAACGCTTTTCAGTGGGCAAAATGCAGGATTATGACGAAGTGCACATAATTGGTAGTGATTTGAAACATATCACTCGGGACAAGGCTTAATCAGAAAAAAATGGTTAAATTCAGTAGGTAATGATAATTGATAGCGCTTACATACTTTAATTTCACTTATTTCACGTTACGCGAAACTTTATTAAAAAAAATAAGTAGCAGCTCATTGACGTGTAATTTTAATGTTAAAAATAGACGCGAAAAGTAAAAGCATGATCGATAAGCAAAAAAAACGCCGCGTTATGCGGCGTTTGTCTCTCATTGACCAGGCTTACTCGCCAATCTTGGCCCAGGTGTCACGCAAACCGACGGTACGGTTAAATACCAGTTTGGTAGCGGTTGCATAACGGCTGTCGAGGCAGAAGTAACCTTCACGCTCGAACTGATACGCTTTACCTGCTTCGGCCGTTTTCAGGGAAGGTTCTGCATAGCCCTGTTTGATGACCAATGATTCCTGGTTGATGGTCGCCAGGAAATCCTCTGCCGCGCCTGGATTAGGAACGCTGAACAGACGATCGTAAAGACGAATTTCAACCGGCAGTGCGTGTGCCGCGCTGACCCAGTGAATGACACCCTTCACTTTGCGTCCGTCCGCCGGATCCTTGCTCAGGGTCTCGGCGTCGTAAGTGCAGAAGATGGTCGTGATGTTGCCTTCCGCGTCTTTTTCTACGCGCTCAGCTTTGATCACGTACGCGTTGCGCAGGCGAACTTCTTTGCCCAGCACCAGACGTTTGTACTGCTTGTTCGCTTCTTCACGGAAGTCGGCGCGATCGATCCAGATCTCCGCGCTGAACGGCACTTCACGGCTGCCCATTTCCGGCTTGCTCGGATGGTTAGGCATAGTGACCTGCTCGCTTTCACCCTGCGGGTAGTTTTCGATGACCAGTTTAACGGGATCGATAACCGCCATTGCGCGCGGGGCGTTTTCGTTCAGATCTTCGCGAATACAGGACTCCAGAGAGGCCATCTCAATGGTGTTGTCCTGCTTGGTCACGCCGATACGTTTGATGAACTCGCGAATAGAGGCCGCCGTGTAGCCGCGACGACGCAGACCGGAGATGGTCGGCATACGCGGGTCATCCCAGCCTTCAACGTGCTTGTCGGTCACCAGCAGGTTCAGCTTACGCTTGGACATCACGGTGTACTCCAGATTCAGACGAGAGAACTCGTACTGACGCGGATGCACAGGAATGGTGATGTTATCCAGCACCCAGTCGTACAAGCGACGGTTGTCCTGGAATTCCAGCGTACACAGAGAGTGCGTAATGCCTTCCAGCGCATCGCTGATGCAGTGGGTGAAGTCGTACATCGGGTAGATGCACCACTTATTGCCGGTCTGGTGGTGTTCGGCAAATTTAATGCGATACAGCACCGGATCGCGCATCACGATGAACGGCGATGCCATATCGATTTTCGCACGCAGACAGGCTTTACCTTCCTCGAAGCCACCGGCACGCATTTTTTCGAACAGTGCGAGGTTCTCTTCGACGCTGCGATCGCGGAACGGGCTGTTTTTGCCCGGCGCAGTCAGCGAGCCACGGTATTCGCGGATTTCATCTGCAGACAGCTCATCTACGTAGGCCAGGCCTTTGTTGATCAGTTCAATCGCGTAGGCGTGCAGCTGATCAAAATAGTCCGAGGAGTAGCAGATATCGCCAGACCAGCTGAAGCCTAACCATTGCACGTCGTTCTTAATGGACTCAACGTATTCGATGTCTTCTTTTACCGGGTTGGTGTCATCGAAACGCAGGTTGCACTGGCCCTGGTAATCTTGCGCAATGCCGAAGTTCAGACAGATAGATTTCGCATGCCCAATATGCAGGTAGCCGTTTGGCTCCGGCGGGAAACGGGTATGAACTGTGGTGTGCTTACCACTGGCCAGATCTTCATCGATGATCTGGCGAATAAAGTTACTCGGGCGGGCTTCAGCCTCACTCATCGTGGATTCCTCAAAGCGTAAACAACGTATAACGGCATATGATCTTATAAGCAGGACGTAGTGACAACCTTTAGTTATGCAAAAAACGGCTTTGAAGTGAATATTGGGGAGGATTGCTGCAAAAAAAAGCGGCGGAGGATATCCCCCGCCGCTTAAGGCATGACTCTACTCAGGAGCGATTACTTGCCTTTAATCTCATACAGTGGCGTTTGACCGGCAACAACCTGACCTTTCGCCTGGAGAACCAGACCGCTAAAGTCGTCGATATTGCTGCAAACAACCGGGCTGATCATGGAGCGTGCATTGGCGTTCAGGAAGTCCAGATCCATTTCCAGAATCGGCTGACCTGCCACCACTTCGGCACCCTCTTCGACCAGACGCGTGAAGCCTTTACCGCCCAGGGCAACGGTGTCGATACCCATGTGGACCACGATCTCAGCGCCTTTCTCGGTTTCGAGGCAAAACGCATGATTCGTGTTGAAGATTTTCACGATGGTACCGGCTGCTGGAGAGACCACGGTTTTTTCCGTTGGCTTCACGGCTACGCCGTCACCGACAGCTTTGCTGGCGAACGCTTCATCAGGAACCTGCTCCAGGGCAACCACTTCACCGGTGACTGGAGAAACCAGCGCGGCGATGGTGGTGGCATTAGGAACAGCCTGCGGTTTAGCAGCAGCGGGGGCAGCAGCGACAGGTGCAGCTTCTGAAGCGGCTACCGGGCCAGTGGTTTTCATGGCGTTAGCGATTTTTTCTGCCACGAAGCCCACGATAATCTGCACGCTGGTTTTGTTCAGACGAATCACACCGGATGCGCCGAGACGTTTTGCCAGTGCTTCGTTAACCAGAGAAGAATCTTTGACGCTGAGGCGCAGACGCGTTATGCAGGCGTCGATACCGGTCAGGTTGTCAGAACCGCCCACAGCGGCGATGTACTGACGCGCCAGACCTGCAACATCCTGCTCTTTGTCACCGCTCACATTCACGTCCTGACCATCTGCTTCGCTACCGGCAACAGCCAGTTCGCGACCCGGAGTCATCAGGTTGAATTTGGTGATAGTGAAGCGGAACACCACGTAGTAAATCACGAAGAACACCAGACCCTGAGGGATCAGCATCCACCAGTGAGTGGCCAGCGGGTTACGGGAAGAGAGAACCATATCCACCAGACCCGCACTGAAGCCGAAGCCTGCAATCCAGTGCATTGATGCGGCGATGAATACGGAGATACCGGTCAGCACTGCGTGGATAACGTAAAGAACCGGTGCCACGAACATGAAGGAGAATTCCAGCGGCTCGGTAATACCTGTGAAGAAGGCCGCGAATGCGCCCGCCATCATGATACCCAGAACTTTAGCTTTGTTCTCTGGACGTGCGCAGTGGTAGATGGCCAGCGCTGCACCCGGCAGACCGAACATCATAATCGGGAAGAACCCCGCCTGGTAACGACCGGTGATACCGACAACCGCTTTACCTGCTTCGATGGACTGTGCGCCGCCGAGGAAGTTAGGGATATCGTTAATACCTGCAACGTCAAACCAGAACACAGAGTTCAGCGCGTGGTGCAGACCGACCGGAATCAGTAGACGGTTGAAGAACGCGTAGATACCCGCCCCTGCAGAGCCGAGTTTCTGAATGTGTTCACCGAAGTTCACCAGACCGTCGAAGATCACCGGCCAGACGTACATCAGAATGAACGCCACGGCGATCATCACGAAGGAGGTCAGAATCGGCACCAGACGACGACCGCTGAAGAACGACAGCGCCTTCGGCAGCTCAACGCCGCTGAAGCGGTTGTACAGTTCCGCAGAGATGATACCCACCAGGATACCGACGAACTGGTTGCTGATCTTACCGAACGCGGCAGGCACCTGGTCCACCGGGATCTTCTGAATCATGGCAACCGCGGCCGGAGAACAGAGTGTGGTCAACACGAGGAAGCCCACAAAACCGGTCAATGCTGCTGCACCGTCTTTATCTTTGGACATACCATAAGCGACACCAATCGCGAACAGTACAGACATATTGTCGATGATGGCGGAACCGGACTTGATGAACAGCGCCGCAAGCGCGTTATCACCACCCCAGCTAACCGGGTCAATCCAGTAACCCACACCCATCAGAATTGCTGCCGCCGGCAGCGTGGCGACCGGCACCATCAGTGCGCGGCCAACCTTTTGTAAATAACCTAGAATACTCACTTGTGCTTCCCCCTATGAGACCCCGTTTAAGGCACGTTCTCAGCTGTTTTTTATTGTGTCACTAACTTATCGATACAGTTGATGAATCACTGGCATTCTGAGTGTGTGAAAAATTAATTCGTATCGCAAATTAAATGCATACTTTTTGTGAGTTTTGTCACCAAATATCGTTATTAACCCTCCCTTTTGCTGGCTAACAGTGAAAACTTATTTTATCATTCAAAAAATCAAGTCGGATTGCCCCCTGCCTCGCGTGATCCAGGTTACGCTTATTTCAGGTCAAGGCGCGCAATCCGCCCACTTTTTTTAACTTTAACTTTAGAGGTGAACAATGAGACTGATTCCCCTGGCGACTGCTGAACAAGTCGGTAAATGGGCTGCACGCCATATCGTTAACCGCATCAACGCGTTCAAACCTACTGCCGATCGTCCTTTCGTTCTGGGTCTGCCAACGGGTGGAACACCACTGACCGCGTACAAAGCTCTGGTCGAAATGCATAAATCAGGCCAGGTTAGCTTCAAACACGTTGTCACCTTCAATATGGACGAATATGTCGGCCTGCCGAAGGAGCACCCGGAGAGCTACCATAGCTTCATGCACCGTAATTTCTTTGATCACGTTGATATCCCAGCTGAAAATATTAACCTGCTGAATGGCAACGCGCCTGATATTGACGCAGAATGCCGCCAGTACGAAGAAAAAATCCGCTCTTACGGCAAAATCAACCTGTTCATGGGTGGCGTGGGCAACGACGGTCACATCGCGTTTAACGAACCGGCCTCTTCTCTGGCGTCTCGCACCCGTATTAAAACCCTGACCCATGACACCCGCGTGGCAAACTCTCGCTTCTTTGATGGCGACGTAAGCCAGGTGCCAAAATACGCCCTGACCGTTGGCGTGGGCACCCTGCTGGATGCCGAAGAAGTGATGATTCTGGTGCTGGGCAATGTGAAAGCGCAGGCGCTGCAAGCTGCCGTTGAAGGCAACGTTAACCACATGTGGACCATCAGCTGCCTGCAGCTGCATCCGAAAGCCGTTGTGGTGTGCGATGAGCCGTCTACCATGGAACTGAAAGTGAAGACGCTGAAATACTTCAACGAGTTAGAAGCTGAAAACATTAAAGGTCTGTAATTGAAGAGCCGCCTCTTCCCTGAGAGGCGGTCGATTTTTTAAACCGGGGGTCGTTATGTACGCTTTAACCCACGGTCGGATTTATACCGGCCATGAAATTCTGGATGACCATGCGATTGTTATCGCCAATGGCCTGATTGAACGTGTCTGCCCGCAGGCTGAATTACCGCCAGAGATCGAACAGCGCTCACTCAATGGAGCAATCATCTCCCCCGGTTTTATCGACGTCCAGCTTAACGGCTGCGGCGGCGTGCAGTTCAATGACACGCCAGAGGCGGTCACGGTTGAAACGCTGGAGATCATGCAGAAAGCCAATGAGAAATCAGGCTGCACCAGCTATCTGCCAACGCTGATTACTTCCGATGACAACCTGATGAAGCAAGGTATCCGCGTGATGCGTGAATACCTGGCGAAATACCCGCATCAGGCGCTGGGTCTGCACCTTGAAGGTCCCTGGCTGAACATTGTGAAGAAAGGCACCCACAACCCGAATTACGTGCGCAAGCCCGACCCCGAGCTGGTCGACTTCATGTGCGCTAACGCCGATGTGATTACCAAAGTCACGCTGGCACCGGAAATGACCGGGCCGGATGTGATCAGCAAACTGGCGGCAGCAGGCATCGTCGTCTCTGCGGGCCACTCCAATGCGACACTCGCCGAAGCGAAAACCGGTTTCCGCGCAGGTATTACTTTTGCGACCCACCTTTATAATGCCATGCCGTACATTACGGGCCGCGAACCAGGGCTGGTCGGTGCGATTCTTGATGAGCCGGACGTTTACTGTGGCATTATTGCTGATGGCCTGCATGTGGATTACACCAACATCCGCAACGCGAAACGCCTGAAAGGCGATAAGCTGTGCCTGGTCACCGATGCTACCGCACCGGCAGGGGCAAATATTGAACAGTTCATTTTTGCTGGTAAAACAATATACTACCGCAACGGACTGTGCGTAGATGAGAACGGAACGCTGAGCGGCTCTGCGCTGACGATGATCGAAGGGGTTCGTAACCTGGTTGAACATTGCGGCATTGCGCTGGATGAAGTGCTGCGTATGGCAACACTCTACCCGGCTCGCGCGATCGGCGTGGACAAACAGCTGGGCGGTATCGCACCGGGCATGGTGGCTAACCTCACCGCCTTCACGCGCGATTATAAAATTATTAAGACCATCGTTAATGGTAACGAGGTCGTCACTGAGTAAGTAAAAGTATGACATCTGGCGGACAAGCTCAAATTGGTAATGTTGACCTCGTTAAACAACTCAACAGTGCGGCTGTTTATCGCCTGATTGACCAGCACGGTCCAATCTCGCGTATTCAGATCGCCGAACAGAGCCAGCTTGCCCCCGCCAGTGTGACCAAAATCACGCGTCAGCTTATTGAGCGCGGATTGATCAAAGAAGTTGATCAGCAGGCCTCCACCGGGGGCCGCCGCGCCATCTCCATCATTACCGAAACCCGCAATTTCCACGCCATTGGCGTGCGTCTTGGCCGTCACGACACCACGCTCACCCTGTACGATCTGAGCAGCAAAGTGGTGGCGGAAGAGCACTATCCCCTGCCCGAACGAACTCAGGAGACGCTGGAACACGCGTTGCTGAATACCATCGCGCAGTTTATTGACAGCTGCCAGCGTAAAATCCGCGAGCTGATCGCCATTTCAGTGATCCTGCCAGGTCTGGTCGACCCGGAGAGCGGCGTGATTCGCTATATGCCCCATATCCCGGTCGAAAACTGGGGGCTGGTCGGCGCGCTGGAAAAACGTTTCAACGTCACCTGTTATGTCGGCCACGATATCCGCAGCCTGGCGCTGGCGGAGCACTACTTTGGTGCGAGTCAGGATTGCGAAGACTCTATTCTGGTGCGCGTACACCGGGGTACCGGGGCCGGGATCATCTCCAACGGCCGCATTTTCATTGGCCGTAACGGCAACGTCGGTGAGATTGGCCATATTCAGGTCGATCCCCTCGGCGAGCGCTGCCACTGCGGTAATTTCGGTTGTCTGGAAACGGTCGCGGCCAATGCAGCGATTGAACACCGGGTGCGTCATCTGCTTGAACAGGGCTACCAGAGCCGTATCACCCTGGACGATTGCAAGATCAACACTATCTGCAAAGCGGCCAACAAAGGCGACGCCCTTGCCTGCGAAGTGATTGAGCAGGTCGGCCGCCATCTGGGTAAAACCATCGCCATCGCAATCAATCTGTTTAATCCGCAAAAAGTGGTGATTGCCGGTGAAATTACCGAAGCGGAAAAAGTGCTGCTTCCGGCCATCGAAGGCTGCATCAATACTCAGGCGCTGAAAGCCTTCCGCCAGAACCTGCCGGTCGTGCGCTCGACGCTCGATCACCGCTCCGCCATTGGTGCTTTTGCGCTGGTGAAACGCGCCATGCTTAACGGTCTGCTGCTCCAGCGTTTGCTGGAAAGCTAACAGCCCTTTATAGTTACGCCTTCTTTTTTTGAGATGCCAGGTAGTCCATGACCATTCAGAATGTGATTTGTGATATTGACGGCGTGCTGATGCACGATAACGTTGCGGTGCCCGGTGCCGCTGAGTTTCTGAACCGTATTCTGGAAAAGGGAATGCCGCTGGTTCTGCTGACTAACTATCCGTCGCAGACCGGCCAGGATCTGGCCAACCGCTTCGCCACCGCCGGTGTCGACGTGCCGGACAGCGTGTTTTACACCTCCGCAATGGCGACCGCCGACTTCCTGAAACGTCAGGAAGGGAAAAAGGCTTATGTGGTCGGGGAAGGCGCGCTGATCCATGAGCTATACAAAGCCGGATTCACCATCACCGATGTCAACCCGGATTTCGTCATCGTGGGTGAAACCCGCTCATTTAACTGGGAAATGATGCACAAAGCCGCCTATTTCGTGGCAACAGGCGCGCGCTTTATTGCCACCAACCCGGATACCCACGGGCGCGGATATTACCCGGCGTGCGGCGCGCTCTGCGCGGGCATCGAGAAAATCTCTGGCCGTAAACCTTTCGTGGTAGGCAAACCTAGCCCATGGATTGTGCGCGCGGCGCTCAACAAAATGCAGGCCCACTCCGAGCAAACGGTGATCGTCGGCGATAACCTGCGTACGGATATTCTGGCCGGTTTCCAGGCCGGGCTTGAAACGATCCTTGTGCTCTCGGGCGTCTCCACCCTGGATGACATTGACGCCATGCCGTTCAGGCCAAGCTGGATTTACCCGTCGGTTGCTGAAATTGACGTTATCTGACGAAAAACCACGCCGCTGAGCGTGGTTTCTCATTTTCAGGCCTTAAAAACGCAATGCCATCTAATAAAAAACGCCATCCATTGCATAATCATCAATAAAACCGCTCACGACATACTCTTTTTTCAACATTCAGCAATGACTGTTGCGTTATTTGCGTTTTCGCCCGTAAAAGTCTTGCGCACGCACCGTGTTTTGCGGCATTTTCATAAGCAAGCAACATCACACTGCAACAGGGTTAACGGAGAAGGTTATGTGTTCAATTTTTGGCGTACTGGATATCAAGACTGACGCGGGCGAACTGCGTAAAAAAGCACTGGAACTTTCTCGCCTGATGCGTCACCGCGGCCCGGACTGGTCCGGCGTGTACGCAAGCGATAAAGCGATTCTGGCTCACGAACGTCTGTCGATTGTTGATGTCAACGCCGGTGCCCAGCCGCTGTATAACGAGAAAAAAACTCACGCGCTGGCCGTTAACGGTGAAATCTACAACCATCAGGCGCTGCGCGCAGAATACGGCGATCGCTACGCGTTCCAGACGGGTTCCGACTGCGAAGTCATTCTTGCCCTGTATCAGGAAAAAGGACCCGAATTCCTGGACGATCTGCAGGGCATGTTTGCCTTCGCACTGTATGACAGCGAAAAAGACGCCTATCTGATTGGCCGCGACCACATCGGTATTATCCCGCTGTATATGGGTCACGACGAACACGGCAACTTCTACGTCGCCTCTGAAATGAAAGCCCTGGTCCCGGTGTGCCGCACCATTAAAGAGTTCCCGGCAGGCAGCTACCTGTGGAGCAAAGACGGCGAAATCCGTCAGTATTACCAGCGCGACTGGTTCGATTTCGACGCGGTGAAAGACAACGTCACCGACAAAAACGCGCTGCGTCAGGCACTGGAAGATTCCGTAAAAAGCCACCTGATGTCTGACGTGCCTTATGGCGTGCTGCTTTCTGGCGGTCTGGACTCCTCCGTGATTTCCGCGATCACCAAAAAATTCGCTGCCCGTCGCGTGGAAGACGGGGAGCGCTCTGAAGCCTGGTGGCCGCAGCTGCACTCCTTCGCCGTAGGCCTGGAAGGTGCACCGGATCTGAAAGCCGCGCAGGAAGTGGCAAACCATCTGGGTACCGTACACCATGAAATTCACTTCACCGTGCAGGAAGGTTTAGACGCGATCCGCGACGTGATTTATCACATCGAAACCTACGACGTCACCACCATTCGCGCATCCACTCCTATGTACCTGATGTCGCGTAAAATCAAAGCGATGGGCATTAAAATGGTGCTGTCGGGCGAAGGGTCTGATGAAGTGTTTGGCGGTTATCTGTACTTCCACAAAGCGCCAAACGCCAAAGAGCTGCACGAAGAGACGGTGCGTAAACTGCAGGCGTTGCATATGTTTGACTGCGCACGCGCTAACAAAGCGATGTCCGCCTGGGGCGTGGAGGCCCGCGTGCCGTTCCTCGATAAATCGTTCCTCGACGTGGCCATGCGCATCAACCCGCAGGACAAAATGTGCGGCAACGGTAAAATGGAGAAACATATCCTGCGTGAATGTTTCGAATCTTACCTGCCGGCAAGCGTCGCATGGCGTCAGAAAGAGCAGTTCTCCGACGGCGTGGGCTACAGCTGGATCGACACCCTGAAAGAGGTGGCGGCGAAGCAAGTTTCCGATCAACAACTGGAGACCGCCAGCTTCCGCTTCCCGTACAACACGCCTGGCTCGAAAGAAGCGTATTTGTACCGTGAAATCTTCGAAGAACTTTTCCCGGTCGCAAGCGCGGCAGAGTGTGTGCCTGGCGGCCCGTCAGTGGCCTGCTCTTCAGCGAAAGCCATCGAGTGGGATGAATCGTTCAAATCCATGAACGATCCATCAGGACGCGCGGTAGGGGTTCACCAGTCGGCCTATAAGTAATCGCCAGAATCGTACTCAGGCCCTTCGGGGCCTTTTTTATGCCTCGCGTTTTGCAGAACAAAAACGATTAATAACCAATAATTGCCGATTATTCGGCCACGCTGTTCGCAACCTAACCAAACAGTCACAATCCGGCCATTTTCGTTGAAAAAGGTATTGACGCTGCAAAGCTCTATACGCATAATGCGCCCCGCAACGCCGATAAGGTAACGCGAAAAAAAGATGGCTACGTAGCTCAGTTGGTTAGAGCACATCACTCATAATGATGGGGTCACAGGTTCGAATCCCGTCGTAGCCACCATCTTTTTTTGCGGGAGTGGCGAAATTGGTAGACGCACCAGATTTAGGTTCTGGCGCCGCAAGGTGTGCGAGTTCAAGTCTCGCCTCCCGCACCATTTCCAGTTCCGCGTTGCACGGATGGGGTATCGCCAAGCGGTAAGGCACCGGTTTTTGATACCGGCATTCCCTGGTTCGAATCCAGGTACCCCAGCCATCTTCTTCGATTTAGCGGTTCTCCGCGGTTATTGGGGTATCGCCAAGCGGTAAGGCACCGGTTTTTGATACCGGCATTCCCTGGTTCGAATCCAGGTACCCCAGCCATCGAAGAAAGCAGTCTGGCTACGTAGCTCAGTTGGTTAGAGCACATCACTCATAATGATGGGGTCACAGGTTCGAATCCCGTCGTAGCCACCAAATTAGGAATTTATCGATTATTTCGATAAACTAGAAAAAATTGTTGGGGTATCGCCAAGCGGTAAGGCTCTGGTTTCTGATACCAGCATTCCGAGGTTCGAATCCTCGTACCCCAGCCAATTTCAAAAGTCGTTAGATTGTTGTTTGTTTAACGCACCCTGTTGGGGTATCGCCAAGCGGTAAGGCTCTGGTTTCTGATACCAGCATTCCGAGGTTCGAATCCTCGTACCCCAGCCACTTAATAGCAAAAAAGCCCGCTCTGCGGGCTTTTTTGTTTTTGTGCTCTGGAGATATCCCCCTCCCTCAAAACAACGAGGGAGGAGACAGAACCTACAGACCTAACGCGTACTTCAATGCCTGACGCTTCAACCCGCCCGCACGCTCGGCCGCCATCAGACCCACATTGCGCAGAATCCGCACCGGGCCGAGATCGTTGCTGAATCCCGCATAAAACAGATCCATCCCCGACTGCATCAAAAAGTTATCCGCCATGCGACGCGTCTGGTAGCGCTTCAGCACAGCCGCACTCGCCCAGGGTTCCGCATGGTCACGCGCGCTGCTCATCACCGATAACAACGCTTCGACGTCACGATATCCCAGGTTGACGCCCTGCCCGGCCAGCGGATGAATGGTATGCGCGGCATCCCCCACCAGCGCCAGCCCTTCTTGTGCATATTGCAGGGCGTGACGACGGGTTAACGGGAATCCTCCCGCCGCCACCGGCGTCACCGTGCCGAGACGCGCCGGGAAGTGTTTTTCGATTTCACGCTGCAGCTGATCCATCGACAAACTTTGCAGCTGGCGAATGCGCGCCGACGTGTCGTACCACACCAGCGACGCCCAGTGTCCAAAGAGCGGTAAAAAGGCGTGCGGACCGTTGGGGGTAAAGTGCTGCCAGGTGCTGTCGCCCGGCTCATTTTCACATTTAACGGTAATCAGCATACAAGATTGCTGATACTGCCAGGCGTGAATACCAATCCCGGCCATCTGACGCACCTGTGAATTCGCACCGTCGGCCCCCACGACCAGCTTCACGGCCAGTTCATCGCCGTTAGCCAGCTCCAGCAAATAACCGCCCTCATGGCGATGCAGCGCTTTCAGAGAATCCGGAACGCGCAGCGTCACGTTCTCATGCGCCTCCAGCGCCTGCCACAGGGCTAGCTGCAGAACGTTATTCTCCACCATGTAGCCCAGCAGCGGCAGCTTCAGTTCAGCGGCGTCAAAGGTCACATGCGCGGTTTCCCACTCCCACGTCTCCAGTCGACGATACGGATGGGCGCGCATCGCGAGGATCGCCTCCCACACGCCCAGCCCGCGCAGCAGATCGACCGACGCGGCGCTGATCGCTGAGATCCGCACGTCCGGCTGCTGAGCCTCGTCAAATTCGGGGGGCGCGGCCTGCTCGATCACCGTTACCTGAAATCCCTGTTGTGCCAGTCCCAGCGCCAGTGCGCCGCCGACCATCCCGCCGCCGACCACGGCGATTTCGGTTTTCTGGAGTGTCATGGTCAATAATCCTTTGAAGAGAATCCCTTAAGTTTACCGGATTTTTTCTCCCTTGAGGCAGCCAACCTTCATACTGGTCACAACCCCACCAAAGCATTACAATACGCGGCTTGCAATCCTGAGCCTGAGCAAGTCGATGACTAAAAAACTCCATATAAAAACCTGGGGCTGTCAGATGAACGAATACGATTCATCGAAGATGGCCGATCTGCTGAATGCCACCCACGGGTATCAACTGACTGAAGTGGCAGAAGAAGCCGATGTGCTGCTGCTTAACACCTGCTCAATCCGTGAAAAAGCGCAGGAAAAAGTCTTCCACCTGTTAGGTCGCTGGAAACTCCTCAAAAAGAAAAATCCGGACCTGATTATCGGCGTCGGCGGCTGCGTGGCCTCGCAAGAGGGCAAGCTGATCCGTCAACGCGCCCATTACGTCGATATTGTGTTTGGCCCGCAAACTCTCCATCGCCTGCCGGAGATGATCAACTCAGTGCGCGGCGATCGCAGCCCGGTGGTTGACGTTAGTTTCCCTGAAATCGAGAAATTTGACCGTCTGCCAGAGCCGCGTGCCGATGGCCCAAGCGCCTACGTATCCATCATGGAAGGCTGCAACAAATACTGCACCTACTGCGTCGTGCCTTACACGCGCGGTGAAGAGGTCAGCCGCCCTTGCGACGACATTCTGTTTGAAGTGGCGCAGCTGGCCGCTCAGGGCGTGCGTGAAGTGAACCTGCTCGGCCAGAACGTGAACGCCTGGCGTGGCGCAAACTACGACGGCTCCACCGGCACCTTCGCCGAGCTGCTGCGTCTGGTTGCCGCCATTGACGGTATCGACCGCGTGCGTTTCACCACCAGCCATCCGATCGAATTTACCGATGACATCATTGATGTCTATCGCGATACGCCAGAGCTGGTGAGCTTCCTGCACCTGCCGGTTCAGTGCGGCTCTGACCGTGTGCTGAACCTGATGGGCCGCACGCATACGGTGCTGGAGTACAAAGCCATCATCCGCAAGCTGCGTGAAGCGCGCCCGGATATCCAGATTAGCTCCGACTTTATTGTCGGCTTCCCTGGCGAAACCACCGACGACTTCGCGCGTACTATGAAGCTGATTGGCGAAGTCAATTTCGACACCAGCTTTAGCTTTATCTTCTCTGCGCGTCCGGGCACGCCAGCCGCCGATATGGTGGACGATGTGCCGGAAGAGGAGAAGAAACAGCGTCTCTATATTCTGCAGGAGCGTATCAACCAGCAGGTCAACGCCTGGAGCCGCCGTATGCTCGGCACCACGCAGCGTATTCTGGTGGAAGGCACGTCGCGTAAGAGCCTGATGCAGCTCTCTGGACGTACCGAGAACAACCGCGTGGTGAACTTCGAAGGCACTCCGGACATGATCGGTAAGTTTGTCGATATCGAAATCCAGGAAGTGCTCACCAACTCCATGCGCGGCAAACTGGTGCGTACGGAAGCGGAAATGGGCCTGCGCGTCGCCGAAACGCCAGCGTCTGTTATTGCCCGCACGCGTAAAGAAAACGATTTGGGTGTCGGTGTTTACCAGCCTTGATCCATTCAGGCCTGTCGCTCTGGCAGGCCTTGTATTTCCCCTCTGCGTCCCCAATATGCAACCATAAGCTTGCGCCTTTAAACTGTGGCGTGAATAATTTCGTAAAGACGACTCGTCTGTAAGTCAGTTCGGCACGTTGCTCTCTGACCCTACACACATTAAGAGGAACAGTTTGAATACAGAAACGCGTGAACTTACCCTGGAGCCAGCAGACAACGCTCGCCTGCTGAGCCTGTGCGGGCCGTTTGATGACAACATCAAACAACTGGAGCGACGTCTGGGTATCGAAATCAATCGTCGCGATAATCACTTCAAACTCACCGGACGCGCCATCTGCGTCAACGCCGCTGCGGACATTCTGCGCAGCCTGTATGTCGATACCGCCCCGATGCGCGGCGAAACTCAGGATATCGAGCCTGAGCACATCCACCTTGCCATTAAAGAAGCGCGTGTGCTGGAGCAGAGCGCGGAAAGCGTGCCGGACTACGGCAAGGCCATCAATATCAAAACCAAGCGTGGCGTCATCAAGCCGCGTACGCCAAACCAGGCGCAGTACATCGCCAATATTCTCGACCATGACATCACCTTCGGCGTCGGCCCGGCGGGGACGGGTAAAACCTATCTGGCCGTTGCCGCCGCCGTCGATGCACTGGAGCGTCAGGATATTCGTCGTATCCTGCTGACGCGCCCGGCCGTTGAAGCCGGTGAGAAACTGGGCTTCCTGCCTGGCGATCTGAGCCAGAAAGTAGACCCGTATCTGCGCCCGCTGTATGACGCCCTGTTTGAAATGCTCGGCTTCGAGAAAGTGGAAAAGCTGATCGAGCGTAACGTCATCGAAGTCGCCCCGCTCGCCTATATGCGCGGCCGTACGCTGAACGATGCGTTTATCATTCTCGATGAGAGCCAGAACACCACCATCGAACAGATGAAGATGTTCCTGACCCGTATCGGCTTCAACTCGAAAGCGGTTATTACCGGCGATATTACCCAAATCGACCTGCCGCGCAGCACCAAATCCGGTCTGCGTCACGCCATCGAAGTGTTGGCGGAAGTAGACGAAATTAGCTTCAACTTCTTCAACAGTGAAGACGTGGTGCGCCATCCGGTGGTCGCCCGCATCGTCAACGCCTATGAAGCGTGGGAAGAAGCAGAACAAAAACGTAAAGCAGAACAGGCCGCGGAACGAAAACGCGAAGCCCAGGAGCATGAGAATAAATGAGTCAGGTGATCCTCGATTTACAGCTAGCCTGTGAAGACAATTCCGGTTTGCCGGAAGAGCGTCAGTTTCAAACATGGCTGGATGCGGTGATCCCGCAGTTTCAGGAAGAGTCAGAAGTCACGATTCGCCTGGTCGACGAAGCGGAGAGCCACGAGCTGAACCTGACCTATCGCGGGAAAGATAAGCCGACCAACGTGCTCTCTTTCCCGTTTGAAGCGCCGCCGGGCATCGAAATGCCGCTGCTCGGCGACCTGATCATCTGCCGTCAGGTGGTTGAACAGGAAGCCAAAGAGCAGCAAAAGCCGCTCGACGCACACTGGGCGCATATGGTTATCCACGGCAGTCTGCACCTGCTGGGTTATGATCATATTGAAGACGAAGAAGCGGAAGAGATGGAATCCCTCGAGACAGAGATAATGCTTGCTCTGGGCTATGAGGATCCGTACATTGCCGAGAAAGAATAGTCAGTTAAGCATCAGGCTTTACTGATCGAACAGGCCGCCGCATATGGACCTTTCCTGCGGCGGCGCGCATTAAACTCACAAGAGAACCCTTAACAAACGCCATGAGCGACGACAATTCACACAGTAGCGACACGACAACCAGTAAGAAGGGATTTTTCTCCCTCATTCTGAGCCAGCTGTTTCACGGCGAACCGAAAAACCGTGATGAACTCCTGGAGCTGATTCGTGATTCCGGGCAGAACGATCTTATCGACGAAGATACGCGCGAAATGCTCGAAGGGGTCATGGACATCGCCGACCAGCGCGTTCGCGATATTATGATCCCCCGCTCGCAGATGATTACCCTGAAACGCAACCAGACTCTGGACGAGTGCCTCGATGTGATCATCGAATCGGCCCACTCGCGTTTCCCGGTGATCAGCGAAGACAAAGATCACATTGAAGGGATTCTGATGGCCAAGGATCTGCTGCCGTTTATGCGCAGCGATGCCGAAGCTTTCAGCATGGAAAAAGTGTTACGCCAGGCGGTGGTGGTTCCGGAAAGCAAGCGCGTTGACCGCATGCTGAAAGAGTTCCGCTCCCAGCGCTACCACATGGCGATTGTTATCGATGAATTTGGCGGTGTTTCCGGCCTTGTGACTATCGAAGATATTCTCGAACTGATCGTCGGTGAAATCGAAGATGAGTACGACGAAGAAGACGATATCGAATTCCGTCAGCTGAGCCGCCATACCTGGACCGTGCGCGCGCTGGCCTCCATCGAAGAGTTCAACGACACCTTTGGCACCCACTTCAGCGATGAAGAGGTGGATACCATTGGCGGGCTGGTGATGCAGGCCTTTGGCCATCTTCCGGCGCGCGGCGAGTCCGTTGACATCGATGGTTACCAGTTCAAGGTCGCCATGGCCGACAGCCGACGTATTATTCAGGTTCACGTCAGAATGCCGGACGACTCCCCGGTGCCAAAACTGGAAGATTAATGTAAATGGCATTTGCCCCACTGCTTGAACGCCAGCGCGTCCGTTTGCTGCTGGCGCTGTTGCTCGGAGCCAGCGGAACGCTGGCTTTTTCTCCTTATGACATCTGGCCTGCCGCCCTCCTCTCACTGATGGGGCTGCAAGGGCTGACGCTGAATCGCCGCCCGATTCAGGCTGCGGCCATCGGCTACTTCTGGGGTCTGGGCCTGTTTGGCTCTGGCATTAGCTGGGTTTACGTCAGTATCGCGCAGTTCGGCGGTATGCCTGGCCCGGTTAACGTCTTCCTGGTGGTGCTGCTGGCGGCGTATCTCTCGCTGTATACCGGTCTCTTCGCGGGGATTTTGTCGCGCCTGTGGCCGAAAACCAGCTGGCTGCGCGTGGCGATTGCGGCACCTGTGGTCTGGCAAATCACCGAGTTTTTACGCGGCTGGGTGCTGACCGGCTTCCCGTGGCTGCAGTTTGGCTACAGCCAGATCGATGGCCCGCTAAAAGGCCTGGCGCCGGTGATGGGCGTGGAGGCGATCAACTTCCTGCTGATGGTGGTGAGTGGTCTGCTGGTACTGGCCCTGGTGCAGCGCAACTGGAAACCGCTGGTCGCGGCAGTGGTGCTGTTTGCCCTTCCCTTCCCGCTGCGCTTTATCCAGTGGTTCACTCTGGAGCCCGCGCGCGCGACCCAAGTGTCGATGGTACAGGGAAATATTCCGCAGTCGCTGAAGTGGGATGAGAACCAGCTGATCAATACGCTGAAAATCTATCTCGATGCGACGCAGAAAGAGATGGGCAAATCTGACCTGATTATCTGGCCGGAGTCTGCGATTCCCGATCTGGAGATCAACCAGCAGCGTTTCCTGAGCATGATGGACGATCTGCTGCGCGCGAAGAACAGCACGCTGATCACCGGGATTGTCGACGCGCGGCTGAACAAACAGAACCGTTACGACACCTACAACACCATTATCACGCTCGGCAAAGACAACCCGTACAGCTACGAATCGGCGAATCGTTACAACAAAAACCACCTGGTGCCGTTTGGTGAGTTTGTACCGCTGGAAACGATTCTGCGTCCGCTGGCACCGTTCTTCGATCTGCCAATGTCGTCCTTCAGCCGTGGGCCTTATGTCCAGCCGCAGCTTCATGCGCATGGCCTGGCGCTGACGCCGGCGATCTGTTACGAAATCATCCTTGGCGAACAGGTGCGCGATAACTTCCGTCCCGATACGGATTATCTGCTGACCATCTCCAACGATGCCTGGTTTGGCAAGTCGATTGGCCCGTGGCAGCACTTCCAGATGGCGCGCATGCGCTCCCTGGAGCTGGCCCGTCCGCTGCTGCGCAGCACCAATAACGGCATTACCGCTGTGATTGGTCCGCAGGGTGAAATCCAGGCGATGATCCCGCAATTCACACGCGCCGTGCTGACAACCACCGTCACGCCAACCTCCGGCCTCACACCTTATGCTCGCACCGGCAACTGGCCGCTGTGGATCCTGACGGTACTGTTTGGTTTTGGCGCTGTGTTAATGAGTTTGCGTCAGCGTCGTAAGTAATCCCCCCAGCGCCCGGCGGCATTTCGCTTGCCGGGCCTTCATTCCTCATTCCCAGGCCAGGTCTGGCACGCCACATCTGATACCCGGCAAATCCCCCCGACTACCATTTCTGGCACGCCTATTGCTTTGTTAAATCACAGATTCAGTGGTTTGGCTTAACGTGCAATGTTGGCGCACCACCGCAGTTCATCGGTAGCACCGAAACGGTGCAGGCAGATATTTTTGCCTCTGAATGGTGCGGCGCGCTTCGCAAAAATAAACAATAACGCAGCAAAATCTTTACATTAAGCCAGACTAAATGTTAACAAGCTTGCATAACACTGCACTCGCATCGCGCGAGATATAACAACATCACAATGGGTATCAATGCGTCATTGGCGCAGATAATAAAGGAGTTGGGTATGCAATTACGTAAACTGGCCACAGCAATGCTGGTAATGGGGATGTCCGCAGGCGTCGTTCACGCCGAAGACGCTCCGGCTGCCGGGAGCACTCTCGACAAGATTGCCAAAAATGGCGTGATCGTGGTCGGCCACCGTGAATCTTCCGTCCCGTTCTCATACTACGACAACACGCAAAAAGTCGTAGGCTACTCTCAGGACTACTCCAACGCGATCGTAGAAGCGGTCAAGAAAAAGCTCAACAAACCTGACCTGCAGGTGAAGCTGATTCCAATTACGTCGCAAAACCGTATTCCTCTGCTGCAAAACGGCACCTTCGATTTTGAGTGTGGTTCCACCACCAACAACCTCGAACGTCAGAAACAAGCGGCCTTCTCCGACACCATCTTCGTGGTCGGTACGCGTCTGCTGACCAAAAAAGGCGGCGAGATTAAAGACTTCGCAGACCTGAAAGGCAAAGCGGTTGTTGTGACCTCCGGTACCACCTCTGAAGTGCTGCTGCATAAGCTCAACGACGAGAAGAAACTGGATATGCGCATCATCAGCGCGAAAGACCACGGTGACTCTTTCCGTACGCTGGAGAGCGGCCGCGCGGTGGCATTCATGATGGATGACGCACTGCTGGCGGGCGAACGTGCAAAAGCGAAGAAACCAGACAACTGGGACATCGTCGGCACGGCGCAGTCGAAAGAGGCATACGGCTGTATGCTGCGTAAAGACGACGCGGGCTTCAAAAAGCTGATCGATGACACCATCGCTCAGGTTCAGACTTCCGGCGAAGCGGAAAAATGGTTCGATAAGTGGTTCAAGAACCCGATTCCACCAAAAAATCTCAACATGAACTTTGAACTGTCTGACGACATGAAAGCCCTGTTCAAAGAACCAAACGACAAAGCACTTAACTAATTAGAACCATTAAGGGGCGGGATCTCCTGCCCTCTCGATTGTCGGGAAGCGCGGACAGACTATACGTTGAGTGGTCGTTCCCCACTCAGCGCGAACATTGAGCTTCTCACCAATCTTCGAGGGTAGCGCTGCTACCCTTTTTTTTCTGGAGTTTATTATGTCAATAGACTGGAACTGGGGCATTTTTCTGCAACAAGCCCCGTTCGGCAACACCACCTATCTTGGCTGGCTGTGGAGCGGCTTTCAGGTCACCGTTGCGTTATCGATAACGGCCTGGATAATCGCTTTCCTGGTCGGTTCCCTGTTCGGTATTTTACGTACCGTTCCGAACCGTTTTCTCTCTTCCCTGGGTACCTTGTACGTCGAACTGTTCCGTAACGTTCCGCTCATCGTGCAGTTCTTTACCTGGTATCTGGTCGTGCCTGAACTGCTGCCGGAAAATCTCGGCATGTGGTTTAAATCTGAGCTGGACCCGAATATTCAGTTCTTTGTCTCCTCGATGCTCTGCCTTGGCCTGTTCACCGCTGCGCGCGTATGCGAGCAGGTGCGTGCCGCGATTCAGTCGCTGCCGCGCGGGCAAAAGAACGCCGCACTGGCGATGGGCCTGACGCTGCCGCAAAGCTACCGCTACGTGCTGCTGCCAAATGCTTATCGCGTAATCGTTCCGCCGATGACCTCCGAGATGATGAACCTGGTGAAAAACTCGGCCATCGCCTCCACCATTGGTCTGGTCGATATGGCGGCGCAGGCGGGCAAGCTGCTGGATTACTCCGCCCACGCGTGGGAATCTTTCACCGCCATTACCGTGGCCTATGTGCTGATTAACGCTTTCATCATGCTGGTGATGAACCTGGTTGAACGTAAAACTCGCCTGCCGGGCAATCTGGGGGGCAAATAATGTACGAGTTTGACTGGAGTTCCATTGTTCCCGCCATGCCCTATCTGCTCGACGGGCTGGTTATTACCTTAAAAATCACCGCCATTGCGATCGTGGTTGGTATTGTCTGGGGCACGATTTTGGCGGTCATGCGCCTGTCGAGCTTCAAGCCTTTCGCCTGGTTCGCTACCGCCTACGTCAACGTCTTCCGCTCTATTCCGCTGGTGATGGTGCTGCTGTGGTTTTATCTGATCGTCCCCGGCCTGCTGCAAAACGTGCTGGGGCTGTCGCCGAAAACCGATATCCGCCTGATCTCTGCCATGGTCGCGTTCTCAATGTTTGAGGCGGCGTACTATTCGGAAATTATTCGCGCGGGTATTCAGAGCATCTCTCGCGGACAATCGAGCGCAGCACTGGCACTGGGGATGACCCACTGGCAGTCCATGAAGCTCATTATTCTGCCACAGGCGTTTCGCGCCATGGTCCCGCTGCTGCTGACGCAGGGCATCGTTCTCTTCCAGGATACCTCGCTTGTGTATGTGCTGAGCCTCGCGGACTTCTTCCGTACGGCCTCTACTATCGGCGAACGCGACGGTACGCAGGTTGAGATGATCCTGTTCGCAGGTGCAGTTTATTTTGCAATTAGTTTAAGCGCATCGCTGTTGGTTACCTGGCTGAAGAAAAGGACAGTCTCATGATTTCCCTGAAAAATGTTTCTAAATGGTATGGGCACTTTCAGGTGCTGACCGACTGCTCCACCGAAGTGAAAAAAGGCGAAGTGGTTGTGGTATGCGGGCCGTCTGGCTCCGGTAAATCGACGTTGATTAAAACCGTCAACGGCCTGGAACCGGTGCAGAAAGGCGAGATTGTCGTCGATGGCACGAAGGTCAACGACAAAAATACCAACCTGGCGAAACTGCGTTCCCACGTCGGGATGGTGTTCCAGCACTTTGAGCTGTTCCCGCACCTGTCGATTATCGAGAACCTGACGCTGGCGCAGGTAAAAGTGCTGAAACGCGACAAAAAAGCGGCGCGTGATAAAGGCTTAAAACTGCTGGAACGCGTGGGGCTGTCTGCTCACGCCGATAAGTTCCCAGCGCAGCTCTCCGGTGGTCAGCAACAGCGTGTGGCGATTGCGCGCGCGCTGTGCATGGACCCTATCGCCATGCTGTTTGATGAACCGACCTCCGCGCTTGATCCGGAAATGATCAACGAAGTGCTGGATGTGATGGTGGAGCTGGCGCACGAAGGGATGACCATGATGGTGGTGACCCACGAGATGGGCTTTGCCCGCAAAGTGGCCAACCGAGTGATCTTTATGGACGAAGGGAAAATTGTCGAAGATTCGCCGAAAGAGGACTTCTTCGCAAATCCACAATCCGATCGCGCTAAAGATTTCCTCGCCAAAATCCTGCACTGATCAACCGGGTGCGCAATCTTCGGATTGCGCACCACTTCACGCTTTAGGTCTCTTCTTCTCGTCTGCTTCATGTTGCGGCGTTAACCTTGTCACAAAATAACGCCAAAAATGGAGCACCCTATGCCACTGCCGATCATTCTCGATTGCGATCCTGGTCATGATGACGCTATCGCGCTTGTCCTTGCCCTCGCCTCACCGGAATTAGCCCTCAAAGCCGTCACCTCCTCCGCCGGTAATCAGACCCCGGACAAAACCCTGCGTAATGTGTTACGCATACTGACCCTGCTCAATCGCATGGATATCCCGGTGGCGGGCGGCGCGGTGAAACCGCTGATGCGCGATCTGATCATCGCCGATAACGTTCACGGCGAGAGCGGGCTGGACGGCCCGGCGCTGCCGGAACCAGGCTTTGAACCGCAACACTGCACGGCGGTTGAGCTGATGGCGAACGTGCTGCGAGAAAGCGACGAGCCGGTGACGCTGGTGGCAACAGGCCCGCAAACCAACGTGGCGCTGCTGCTCAACAGCCACCCGGAACTGCACGCCAAAATCGCGCGGATTGTGATCATGGGTGGAGCGATGGGGCTGGGGAACTGGACGCCCGCGGCAGAGTTCAACATCTTCGTCGATCCGGAAGCCGCAGAAATTGTCTTCCAGTCGGGCATCCCGATTGTGATGGCCGGTCTGGATGTCACCCACCGGGCGCAGATCATGGCAGAAGATATCGCGCGTTTTCGCGCAATTGGCAATCCTGTTGCCACCACGGTCGCTGAGCTGCTCGACTTCTTTATGGAGTACCACAAAACCGAGAAATGGGGCTTCCAGGGCGCGCCGCTGCACGATCCGTGCACCATCGCCTGGCTGCTGAAACCGGAGATTTTCACGACCGTTGATCGTTGGGTCGGGGTTGAAACCCAGGGGAAATACACTCAGGGCATGACGGTAGTGGATTATTATTTCCTGACGGGCAATACGCCGAATACCACGCTGATGGTGGATATCAACCGGGAAGCGTTTGTCGATTTACTGGCAGAGAGACTGAAGTTTTACGCCTAATCAGTGTGCCGGGCGGCGCTGCGCTTTTCCGGCCTACGGTTTTGCAGGCCCGGTAAACGTCGCGCCACCGGCGTTGATGTTACGGCTCGAAAGGCCGTCTCTGGAACTGGTCATGGCCGCATTTCGGGCAGCGCGGCAGAACGTCCGGGGTATACACCGCCAGATGGAAATGGCAATTTTCACAGACCAGGTTGCCCAGCCCAACCACCTCGCCGCTGTGATACACGCCGTGATGGTTCAGATCCTGAAACACTTCGCGCCACTCCAGCTGGGTTTTATCGGTGATATCTGCCAGCTCCTGCCACAGACTCTCTTTAATCACCCGCATAAATACGCTATCGGTAACGTCGTTTTGACTCTCTTCGTAGCTTCGCGCGAACTCCTCAAGGTCGCGGCGCACGGCCCGCGTCACCTCTTCCACTTCGGTGCGCGTCAACTCACCCGTCTGTACAACCCGAACACGCGCCTGCTCGACAAGAGCATCAATATCACGTTCGCCGTTACGCAGGCGCTCCGTCAGTGTGGCAACCAGTTCGCGGTAAAATTGAGCAACCTTGTTCATCCTTTCGCCTCCCGGGTAAGTAACTGTCTCTAATAATAGACCTTATTTTGCCGCTGCTTTGTCAGGTCGACCACAGACCGGGTAAATTCCTGAAAAGGCGAGATGCGATACCGTGCACAGTATTTGAACAGTTCGTGCTAGGATGAAGCTCATTCATTGAAAGGTTAATCATCATGTCTCTTCTCGATTACGCAATGAAGCTTATCGGTGGCGCATCAACCACCACCGTGACTTGCCCGCACTGCGGCCTCAAGTCCTCCCACCCGACCTCCAAAATTCGTCTCAAACAGGCCATGCTGTGCCCCGGCTGTAAAGCCCTGTTTGTTGCTCCACGCTGATTGCACGCGCGCCCTTTGGCGCAACATCGGTGTTCTATACTGAAGTAAGAGTCCAGCAGCTGTTAAATCCAAGATGCCCCACACCCATCCTGAGAGAACGTTTCTGATCTGATTTCACAACTGCTCCTGCGCGTTCATGTCGCACCAGAGCAACCCTATGAAAATGAGCCTTAAATCGTGGCGGAGTCGTTCCCGTTCACTTCCGCCTGTCAACGTCTCTGCCCTGAAGGGGCACGAGCCTGTGCCAGAAAATAGTCTGCAGGCCGAGCTGTTTTCGACGGCGCAGATGGCGCGCTACGGTCAAAAACTGGCGCGTTCGCACAAGCTGTCGCCCGACAAACTGCCCTATTACCTGCTCAAACGCCTCGATGATAACGAGGCGGTCATTACGCAAAACTGCTACGACCTCAATGCCGGTAAAAAAGCGACGATTATGCCCGCCGGTGAGTGGCTCCTCGACAACTACTACCTGATTGAGGAGCAGATCCGCATCGTGCGCCAGCATCTGCCGAAGAATTTCGGCAAAGGGCTTCCGGCGCTGGCCTCCCCTCATGACTGCCCGCGAATTTACGCCATTGCCGCCGAGGCGATTGCCCATGGCGACGGGCGCTGGGACGCCACCAGCCTCACCAGCTATATCAGCGCCTATCAGCAGGAAACGCCGCTGACGCTGGGCGAAGTCTGGGCGCTGCCCGGCATGCTGCGCCTGGCGCTGATCGAGAATCTGCGCCGGGTCAGTATCGACGTGGTTAAAGCCCAGCAGGAGCGCAATCTGGCGGATAGCTGGGTCACCCGCATTTTCGAATGTGCGGAGAACACGCCCGCCGATCTGATCATGGTGATCGCCGATCTGGCGCGCTCCAGCCCACCGCTCACCAGCGCGTTTGTCGCCGAGCTGGTGCGCCGCCTGCAGGGACGCGGCAATATGTTGGCGTTACCGCTGACCTGGGTCGAACAGCGTCTGGCGGAACAGGGTGTCACCACCGATACCCTGATTCACCGCTTCAATCAGCAGTTAGCCGCCAGCCAGCTGTCCGTGAGCAACAGCATCGCCGGCTTGCGTTTGCTGAGTGAAACCAACTGGGCCGATTTTGCCGAGGCCATGAGCGTCGTCGAGCAGACGTTGCGCCAGGACCCGGCAGGCATTTACCCGCTGATGCACTTCGATACGCGCGATCACTATCGTCACGTCATTGAGGTTCTGGCGCGAGACAGCCGCTTTAGCGAGCCGGAAGTTGCCCGCCGCGTGCTGGCGCTTGCCAGTGAAAATGCGCCCGAGACACCCGGCGCCCATATTGGCTATTACCTGAAGGGCGAAGGCCGCCAGCAGCTGGAGATCCTGCTTACGGCAGATGCGTCGCGGCTGATTCGCCTGCGGCACAGCTTCAACCAGATCCCGCTGATGTCATGGCTCGGCAGCCTGAGCCTGTTGACCACTGCCGCGACGGCCGAAATCCTGCACCGCACGGCGCAGCAGGGGATGGGCTGGCTGCTGATCCTCCTCGCACTGCCGCTGATTATTGTGCTCAGCCAGCTCGCCAGCGACCTGCTGAGTGAAGCAACGACCCGTTTTCGTACGCCGCGCCCGCTGCCGCGCATGGACTTTTCCAGCGGTATTCCGGCAGAGTCTGCCACGATGGTGGTCATTCCCTGCCTGCTCACCAGCGCCGACGGAATCAGCAAGCTCATCACCCGTCTGGAAGTGTGCTGGCTGGGCAATCAGAGCGATCATCTCTGTTTCGCGCTCCTGACCGATTTTGCCGATTCAGCAGAGGAATATTCACCGCAAAACAGTGCCTTGCTCGACCAGGCGATGTCACACGTTCAGGATCTGAACCGCCGCTATCCGGCCAGCCGCCCGCTGTTTTATCTGCTCCACCGGAACCCAGAATGGAACCCGCAGCAGGGCGTGTGGATGGGTTATGAACGCAAACGGGGAAAACTGGCGCTGCTGAACAGCTGGTTACGCCATCCCGATAAACAGTTTTCCAGCGTCGCCGATCTGCCAGCCCACCAGCGACCGGAGCCGATCAAATACGTGATCACGCTCGACAGCGACACTCTTCTGCCGCGCGATACCGCCCATAAGCTGGCCGCAACCATGGCCCACCCACTCAACCGGCCAGAGTATGACGCCGCGCGCCAGCGGGTGGTCAAAGGCTACGGCATTCTGCAACCGGGCATGGCGGAAGAGATGCCCCGCAACGGGCAAGGGCGCTATGCCGCCATGTGCAGCAGTATTGCGGGGAATAACCCCTACTCAATGATGTCTTCCGATATCTATCAGGATCTTTTCAACGAAGGATCTTTCGTCGGGAAAGGGATTTACGACGTCGATATTTTTGTGCAGGCCACGCAAAACACCTGCCCGGAAAACCTGGTGCTCAGCCACGATTTGCTGGAAGGGTGTTATGCCCGCTCGGGGCTGTTAAGCGAAGTGCTGCTCTACGAGCAGTACCCGAATAACTATCTTTCAGATGTCGCGCGCCGCACCCGTTGGATCCGCGGCGACTGGCAATTGCTGAACTGGCTTAAACCGCGCGTCAGAAAAGCCGATGGCACGCGCGATAAAAACCCGCTGTCCGCCCTGTCGTACTGGAAATTATTCGACAACCTGCGCCGTAGCCTGGTCGCCCCATCCCTGTTGACGCTGCTGTTTTGCACCCTGCTGTGGGTGCCGAATCCCCTGTACTGGCTGGGCGTGCTGGCGCTGGTGTGGCTCTTGCCCACCGGGCTGGCGGTCGCCTGGGATCTGATCAATAAACCTGCCCGGCGTCATACTGTGCAGCATCTGCTGCTGGTCGCCTCCAGCGCCCTGAAGCGGCTTTCCCGCATCGGACTGACTGTGGCGACGCTGCCTCATGAGGCCGGCTATTCTCTGTATGCCATTGCCGTCACGTTCTGGCGTCTGGGATTCAGCCATCGCAACCTGAGCCAGTGGGCCAGCTTCAGCCCAGACGACGATGTGGCAAAAACCTCACCGCTCCGCTTTTATCGCGCGATGTGGATGAATGTCGCCTGCGGCGTGGCTCTCAACGTCCTGACCGCCCATATTGCACCGATGTTTTCCTTTATCGCGCTGCCCTTAAGCCTGCTGTGGTGCCTGACACCGCTGCTGCTGAGCTGGATGAGCCGCCAGCCTGCGCGCCGGACATTTTCCCCCAACAAGGAACAGAAGCTGCTGCTGCGCCAGACGAGCCGCGAAATCTGGGCCTTTTTTGAAACCTTTGCCACCGCGAAAGAAAACGGGCTGCCGCCGGATAACTATCAGGAGATCCCCCACCCTGTTATTGCCCATCGAACGTCGCCGACCAATATTGGCCTTTCGTTGATGGCAAACCTGACGGCGTGGGATTTTGGCTATCTGCCGATTGGCGAGGTGTTGCAGCGCGTGACGCTGACCCTGGACACGCTGGATAAGATGGAGCATTTCCGCGGGCATTTGTATAACTGGTACGACACCCAGACCCTCGCGCCCCTTAGCCCGCGCTACGTATCCAGCGTCGACAGCGGCAATATGGCGGGCCACCTGCTGACCCTGCGCGAAGGGCTGACCGCCATGCGAAATCAGCCCGTGTTAAATTGCACGCAGGTGCTGGCCGGGCTGAACGATACCCTGGGGATCCTCGAAAAACACTGGGGACAGCATGCCCCGACCGGGCTGCGGCTGTTGCGTAAACACTGTCTGAACGCTAACGCCCTGTCTCCGGCGCAGGTTTACCTCGAACTGAAGCAGATGCGAACCCAAAGCAACCATTTGACGGCGCTGTGCCATCAGGATGACAAACTGGTTCTACGCTGGATCGAGCATTTGCAGCGCCAGCTGGTGCAGCTGTGCCATGAATGGTCGCATCTGCTGGGCTGGTTAACGCCCGCCTATGACTCCCCGACGCTGCCGTCTTTGAGCGAGCTTGCTCAGGCGACGCACCGCGGTGAAGGCACGCCCTCCACCTCGGCGATTACCCTGGCACGCATGCGCCTGAATATCATTACCGAGCTGGAACAGCGGCTGAACGAGCATGCGCGGATGGATTTCACGTTCCTCTACAGCGAAGTGACCAGCCTGCTCAGCATCGGCTACAACTGCGACAGCAATATGCTGGATAAAAGTCACTACGATCTGCTGCCCTCCGAAATTCGCCTGACCAGTTTCCTCGCCATCGCCACTAACCAGCTGCCGCAGAAGAGCTGGTACGCGCTCGGCAGGCTGTTTACCACCATTGAGAACGAAACCGCCCTGATGTCCTGGAGCGGTTCGATGTTTGAATATCTGATGCCGAATCTGGTGATGCCCACCTGGCCCGGCAGCCTGCTGGACGAGATGAGCCAGTCGGCGGTAATGCGCCAGATCCATTGGGGAAAAGAGCGCGGCGTTCCCTGGGGCGTGTCGGAGTCGGGCTATCACGCCTTTGATGTGCAGCAGAACTATCAGTATCAGGCCTTTGGCGTGCCGGGTCTCGGCCTGCGTCGTGGGCTGGCGGACGATATGGTCGTCGCCCCTTACGCCACGCTGCTGGCGCTGATGATTGCGCCGCAAAAAGCCTGTGACAACCTGCTCCGTCTGGAAAAAAACGGCGCGCGCGGGGAGTTCGGTTTTTATGAAGCGCTGGATTACACCCCGTCGCGTCTCGCCTCCGGACAGTTGTACGCGGTGGTACAGTCGTGGATGGCGCACCATCAGGGGATGGCGTTTCAGGCGCTGGCGCACGTCCTGCTGGATGTGCCGATGGCCGATCGGTTTATGGCCAGCACCGCCTTCCAGTCTGCCAGCCTGCTGTTGCAGGAGCGAGTACCGGATGCGGTCGATCTCTACAGCCCGCGTCGTCATTTTGAATCTCACGAAGGACGCGTTAAACCGGTGCACTACGAGCCGAGGATTTTCACTACGCCGGACAACCTGATCCCTGAGGTTCAGCTGCTCTCAAACAGTCATTACCATCTGATGATGACCCACACTGGCGGCAGCTACAGCCGCTGGAACGATCTGGCCCTCACCCGCTGGCGCAGCGATACCACCCGCGATAACTGGGGAGCGTTCTGCTATATCCGCGATCTGCAGTCGGGCGAAATCTGGAGCAATACCTGGCAGCCGATGGGCGATGCGGACAGCAGCGACGAAGTGATCTTTACCGATGCGGGCGCGGAGTTCCGGCGCACGCTTGGCTCCCTGAGTGTGAAAACTCAGGTGGTTGTGTCGCCGGAAGATGATATCGAACTGCGCCGCGTAACGCTGCTGCACCGTGGCCGCCAGCCGCGCACTATCGAGCTGACAACCTACGCCGAAGTGGTACTGGCACCGGCCACCAGCGACTTGGCACATCCGTCGTTCAGCAAACTGTTTATCCAGACTGAGCTGGTGCCCGCTCAGAACGCCATTCTGTGCCACCGACGTCCACGCGCGCCGGATGAAAAAAGTCCCTGGCTGTTCCACATGATGGTGGTACAGGGCAGCAGTCAACCTCACGCCTCGTTTGAAACCGACCGCGCGGCGTTTCTTGGCCGCGGCAGGCATCCGGCAGATGCGCAGGCAATCGGACAAAGCGGGCCGCTCAGTAACTCCTCTGGCTCGGTGCTGGACCCGGTGCTGGCCATTCGCCAGTCGATCACCCTGCAACCCGGCCAGCCGGTCACCGTCGATATCCTGTATGGCGTGAGCGAAAATCGCCAGCAGAGCCTGACGCTGCTGGAGAAATATCGCGATCATCCGATCGCCGACCGCGTCTTTGAGCTTGCCTGGTCGCACAGCCTGGTGGTGTTGCGCCAGATTAATGCCAACGAAGATGACGCCGCTCTGTTTAACCGGCTCGCCGGTGCGATTCTGTATCCGTGCCAGGAGCTGCGCGCCGATAGCCAGACCCTCAGCCGCAACCGACGCGGCCAGTCGGGCCTGTGGGGCTGGGCGATTTCCGGCGATCTGCCGATTGTGCTGCTCAGCATCAGCAGCGAAGAGAGCATTCTGTCGATTACCACCCTGATTCAGGCGCACCGTTACTGGCGGCTGAAAGGGCTGGCAGTGGATCTGGTGATCCTGAATGAAAGCCCCGGCGGTTATCAGCAAGCGCTGCAAAATCAGATCATGGACCTAATTTATGCCGGCTCAGAAGCGAGCCTGCTGGATAAATCGGGCGGGATTTTTGTCCGTAACGGCGAACATCTCTCCACCGAAGACAAACTGCTGCTGATGAGCGTCGCGCACCTGTATCTCGACGATCGTGCAGGCGGGTTGAACGAACAGCTGGATCAACGCATTCATAGCCTTAAAACCGTGCCTGCGCCCTTTATCGCGCATGGCGGGTCGGGTGTTATTCAGCATATTCCCTGGACGCCGGATACGGGGCAACTGCTGCATTTCAACGGCCACGGCGGTTTTTCTCAGGATGGCCGCGAGTACCAGATTGTCCTTCGGGAAAATGCCCCGACGCCCGCCCCCTGGTCGAATGTGCTGGCCAATGCCCGTTTCGGCAGCGTGCTGTCGGAGGCCGGGCAAGCCTACAGCTGGTATGAAAATGCCCATGAATATCGCATCACGCCGTGGGAAAACGATCCCGTCAGCGACCCTGGCGGAGAGGTGTTTTACCTGCGCGACGAAGAGAGCGGCGCGTGCTGGTCACCGACCACCTTACCCCTTCGCGGTGAAGGGGATTACCTCTCTCGCCACGGGTTCGGCTATAGCGTCTTTGGCCACCGGGAGAGCGGCATTGACAGCGAGCTGACGGTGCTGGTCGCCGAGCATGAGCCGGTCAAACTGGCGATCCTGACGCTCAGCAACAACTCCGGGCGGACACGAAAACTCTCCGTCACCGGATACGTGGCCTGGACGCTGGGTGAATCACGCTCGCAGTCGGCCCACCATATTGTGACCCATGCGGCCAGCGTCAACGGCGGCTGCGGCGTGATGGCGAACAACTTTTACGGCGGCAACGGCAGCGGCCGTACGGCATTTTTCGCCGTCAGCGGTGCCCACTGCTCCCTGACGGGCGATCGACGTGAGTTTCTGGGTCGCAACGGCTCCCTGCACGATCCGCTGGCGATGCGCTTGCAAAGACTGTCGGATAAAACCGGAGCCGGGCTGGACCCTTGCGGTGCGGTGCAATCGGCTACCACGGTGATCGACGGCGATCACAAGACCTTTATTTTTGTGCTGGGAGTGGGCGACGATCCGGCGCAAGCGCAGACGCTACTCAATCGCTATCTCAACGAAGAGGCCGCCCGCGAGGAGCTGAACAACGTTCACCGTTACTGGCACAGCGTGCTCGATAACATCGTGGTTAACACCCCGGACAGCGCCGTCAACCTGCTGACCAACGGCTGGCTGCTGTATCAGACGGTGGCCTGTCGTCTGATGGCACGCAGCGGGTACTATCAGTCCGGCGGCGCGTTTGGTTTCCGCGATCAGCTCCAGGATACGCTGGCCCTGAGCCACGCCGCGCCTGAACGCCTGCGGGACCAGATTGTGCTCTGCGCTTCCCGGCAGTTTATCGAGGGCGACGTGCAACACTGGTGGCATCCACCGCACGGCAACGGCGTGCGCACGCGCTGCTCGGACGATTATCTCTGGCTGCCGCTGGCGGTTTGTCACTATGTCGAGACTACCGGGGATAACGGCGTGCTTGAGCAACAGATTCCTTATCTGGAAGGCCGTCTGCTTCAGCCCGGCGAAGAGTCGGTTTACGACACGCCGATAGTGAGCGCCGTCGAAGAGACGCTGTGGCAGCACTGCGTGAAAGCCCTGCGCCATGGTTTGCAGTTCGGGCAACACGGTCTGCCGCTGATGGGAGCGGGCGACTGGAATGACGGCATGAACCGGGTCGGAATAGAGGGGAAAGGGGAAAGCGTCTGGCTCGGGTTCTTCCTGTACGACATTTTGCAGCGCTTCGCGGATCTGGCTGAACAGCGTCAGGACGGGACGATAGCGGAATTGTGCCGCACCCAGGCGTCACGTTTGCAGAAAAACCTGGAGGCTTCCGGCTGGGACGGAGAGTGGTATCGTCGCGGCTATTTTGACGGCGGCGAACCGCTGGGGTCGAAAGCCTCTCAGGACTGCCGGATAGATGCCATCGCCCAAAGCTGGTCGGTACTCTCCGGAGCCGCCGATCCGGTGCGCAGCGCGCGGGCGATGCAATCGCTGGATAAGCTGCTGGTGGATAACGACGCCGGGCTTATCAAACTGCTGACGCCACCGTTCGATGGCCACGGCCCGAACCCGGGCTACATTCAGGGCTATCTGCCCGGCGTGCGGGAAAACGGCGGGCAATATACCCACGGTGCGATCTGGGCGGTGATGGCCTTTGCCCGAATGGGCAATACAGAGCGGGCGTGGCAGCTGTGGTCGATGATCAATCCTATCAACCACGCTTTAACGGCCGATGACGTTGAACGGTATAAAACCGAGCCTTACGTCATGAGTGCTGACGTCTACAGCGTCGCGCCGCATAGCGGACGTGGGGGCTGGAGCTGGTATACCGGTTCAGCGGGATGGGCCTATCGCCTGCTCACAGAGGAGTTGCTGGGGATTAAACGCTACGGTGAAACGTTTGTCGTACATGCGCAGTTACCGCATGACTGGCCGTCACTCAACATGACCTATCAGCAAGGAAGTAGTCAGTATCACATTACGGTTTCGCGGGGTGGTGAAGCCTACCAGGTACGACTTGATGGCGTTATGCTGCCTGATGACCGCATTCCGCTGATGAAGGATGGGCAATCTCATACGGTTGAGATTGTTCAGAATTAATTTCTGAAAACAGGCGCATTAACACCTGCCGTTAATGCGCTGATTATCGCGGAGGACATCAATTGCCGTTTGCATCGCAATTTTATTATCCCGCTTTTTTTGCTGCGCTTGCATCACTTGCAAATATTCGAGCAACGTTCGGGTATTGATCGGCCTTCCCTGCTTACCAACAGCCAGGACGGCTTCACCTAAAATAATTTTGACGGGCGGTAATTGTGCGGGGTACCAGTCGAGGGTGTCTTCTGATTTCATTATAAAATTCTCACGGAAGGGTATTATATCATAAATCCTGTCTGAATTCCCGGTCCCCTTTTACGCCATGAATGCGCGAAAACATTACCCGTAAACGTCAGCATAAAAGCGTATAATTAACAACCACCCTCAAGAGTATTCATTTATGTCCTATACCAGTGGCCTTCGGGAATTTAAGGAGCGGCCCGTACACGTGGCCTGCCCGGTCTGTTCCCACAGGGCCGATCAAAAAGCGGGGAAGATGCGAAAGGATGCAGTGCTTGAATGCCCCTCATGCGGATTACTTTTCCGCCCCTCCGAATGCTGGTGCATTGGAGGATAACCTTAACCGAGGCCATCATCATGAAAACCAGGAAAGCTGTTTTTATTGAAGGTCATATTGTTGCTAATCGACGGCTTGGCGAATCCTGCCAGCCTTTTTGTATTCACAGCGTCATGTTCAGTAATGGAAAATATGCCATTGTGCGCGCTGAGTCCGGGATCTGTTTTAACCCTGGAGAAATTATTCAACGCTACGATTGCGAATGGTTTTTCCACGAGCAGAAAATTCATCTACTGCCTTTTCAGTACATTAAAGAAAATGAATCTCTGCGGCAATTATCTGAATATGAAACCTGATACCCCCTCACACCGGGTTACTGTCAGTTATATTGTCAACGCCAGTGACGCTCGCTATATGAAGAATAAAACGCGCGCCGAACCTGCTACCTAAAAATGGATGCCCCTCGCTTTTGGCCGGACGAACCGGTCGCCAGGGCCACATCGCGTGACGTTAACGCATTTGCGTGAAAGGCTGTTTTGACGCAGGCGTTTGGGCTATGCTATGCGGATCTGAAATACCACATCCATTGGCTACGTTTGTAGCTGTATTGAGAACAGGACCACTGGCTGCCATGCAAGAGCAATACCGCCCGGAAGAGATAGAATCAAAAGTCCAGCAACACTGGGACGAGAAGCGTACCTTTGAAGTCACTGAAGACGAGAGCAAAGAGAAGTATTACTGCCTGTCGATGCTTCCCTATCCTTCTGGTCGACTACACATGGGCCACGTGCGTAACTACACCATCGGTGATGTGATTGCACGCTACCAGCGTATGCTGGGCAAAAACGTGCTGCAGCCCATCGGCTGGGATGCGTTTGGTCTGCCAGCCGAAGGCGCGGCCGTCAAAAACAACACGGCCCCTGCGCCGTGGACTTACGACAACATCGCCTACATGAAAAACCAGCTCAAAATGCTGGGCTTTGGCTACGACTGGAGCCGTGAGCTGGCGACCTGCACCCCGGAATACTACCGCTGGGAGCAAAAATTCTTCACCGAGCTGTATAAAAAAGGCCTGGTGTACAAGAAAACTTCTGCCGTTAACTGGTGCCCGAACGACCAGACCGTTCTCGCGAACGAACAGGTTATCGACGGCTGCTGCTGGCGCTGCGACACCAAAGTTGAGCGTAAAGAGATCCCTCAGTGGTTTATCAAAATCACCGCTTACGCCGACGAACTGCTGCGCGACCTGGATACTCTGGATCACTGGCCAGATACCGTTAAAACCATGCAGCGCAACTGGATTGGCCGTTCTGAAGGCGTCGAAATCACCTTTGACGTGCAGAACAGCGATCAAAAACTGACGGTTTACACCACGCGCCCTGACACCTTCATGGGGTCTACCTACCTGGCCGTGGCTGCCGGTCACCCGCTGGCACAGCAGGCGGCGGCGACCAATCCTGAACTGGCTGCTTTCATCGACGAATGCCGCAACACCAAAGTGGCCGAAGCCGAAATGGCAACCATGGAGAAACGTGGCGTCGCGACGGGCTTTAACGCCATTCACCCGCTGACCGGTGAAGCAATCCCGGTCTGGGCGGCTAACTTCGTTCTGATGGAATACGGCACCGGTGCCGTGATGGCGGTGCCAGGCCACGATCAGCGCGATTACGAATTTGCGACCAAATACGGCCTGACTATTAAGCCGGTAATCCTGGCCGCCGACGGTTCTGAACCGGATCTGTCCGAGCAGGCGCTGACTGAAAAAGGCACCCTGTTTAACTCCGGCGAATTTAGCGGCCTGAGCTTCGAAGAGGGCTTCAACGCTATCGCTGACAAACTGGCCGCGCTGGGCGTGGGCGAGCGTAAAGTGAACTATCGTCTGCGCGACTGGGGTGTTTCCCGTCAGCGTTACTGGGGCGCACCGATCCCTATGATGACGCTGGAAGACGGTACTGTTATCCCAACGCCTGAAGATCAACTGCCGGTGATCCTGCCGGAAGATGTGGTGATGGATGGGATCAGCAGCCCAATCAAAGCCGATCCTGAGTGGGCAAAAACCACCGTCAACGGCCAGCCTGCCCTGCGTGAAACCGACACCTTCGATACCTTTATGGAATCGTCCTGGTACTACGCGCGCTACACTTGCCCGCAGTATCAGGAAGGGATGCTGGACGCTAAAGCGGCCAACTACTGGCTGCCGGTAGACATCTACATCGGCGGTATCGAACACGCCATCATGCACCTGCTCTACTTCCGCTTCTTCCACAAACTGATGCGCGATGCGGGCCTGGTGAACTCTGATGAGCCAGCCAAACAGCTGCTGTGTCAGGGTATGGTTCTGGCAGATGCGTTCTACTATCTCGGGGAAAACGGCGAGCGTAACTGGGTTTCCCCGGTTGACGCCATCGTTGAGCGCGACGAGAAAGGCCGTATCGTGAAAGCCAAAGACGCGGCAGGCCATGAGCTGGTGTATACCGGCATGAGCAAAATGTCGAAGTCCAAAAACAACGGCATCGACCCGCAGGTCATGGTAGAGCGCTACGGCGCGGATACCGTGCGTCTGTTCATGATGTTTGCGTCTCCGGCGGATATGACTCTGGAGTGGCAGGAATCCGGCGTAGAAGGCGCGAACCGCTTCCTGAAACGCGTCTGGAAACTGGTTTACGAGCACACCTCTCAGGGTGAGGCTCCGGCACTGAATGTGGCAGCACTGAGCGAAGATCAGCAGGCGCTGCGTCGTGATGTTCACAAAACTATCGCAAAAGTGACCGATGATATTGGTCGTCGTCAGACCTTCAATACCGCAATTGCGGCTATTATGGAACTGATGAACAAGCTGGCGAGAGCCCCGCAGGAAGGCGAGCAGGATCGTGCCTTGATGCGTGAAGCGCTGCTGGCTATCGTTCGCATGCTGAACCCGTTCACGCCTCACGCCAGCTTTACCCTGTGGCAGGAGCTGAAAGGTGAAGGCGATATCGATAACGCACCGTGGCCGGTTGCTGATGAAGCCGCTATGGTTGAGAACACCACGCTGGTGGTGGTTCAGGTTAATGGTAAAGTGCGCGGTAAAATTACTGTTGCCGTCGATGCAACGGAAGAACAGGTTCGTGAACGCGCAGGCCAGGAACATCTGGTTGCGAAGTACCTTGATGGCGTTACCGTACGTAAAGTGATCTATGTACCGGGTAAACTGCTGAATCTGGTCGTTGGCTAAGCGCGGGAGGAAACGTGCGACAACTGGCAACAATACTCTTATCTCTGGCGGTGCTTGTCACCGCAGGTTGTGGCTGGCATCTGCGCAATACCACGGCAGTGCCGCCTCAGATGAAAACGATGATCTTCGATTCCGGGGATCCAAATGGCCCATTGAGCCGCGCCATTCGTAACCAGCTGCGTCTTAACGGCGTTGAGCTGATCGAAAAAGGCACATTGCGTCAGGATGTTCCATCGTTCCGTGTATTGAGCTCCGTGCTGAGCAAAGACACGGCGTCCATCTTCCAGGATGGCCGTACGGCGGAATACCAGATGGTGATGTCGGTGAGTGCTGCCGTGCTGGTGCCGGGTAAAGACATTTATCCGATCAGTACCAAAGTCTACCGTTCGTTCTTTGATAACCCACAAACTGCGCTGGCAAAAGATGCCGAGCAGCAAATTATCATCAACGAAATGTACGACAAGGCGGCGGAACAGCTGATCCGTAAACTGCCAAGCATTCAGATGGCGTCAAAAGACACCAGCACGGAACACTCTGTGCCACTGGATACCACGCCGCAAGTTACCGGAACGCTGGGTAACTAATGGTTCGGTTGTATCCTGAACAACTCCGCGCGCAGCTCAATGAAGGGCTGCGCGCGGCGTATCTGCTCCTCGGAAACGATCCCCTTTTACTTCAGGAAAGCCAGGATGCCGTGCGCCAGGTCGCCGCGTCTCAGGGCTTCGATGAACATCACGCTTTCCAGATAGACAACAGCACCGACTGGCAGACACTCTTTTCCCTGTGCCAGGCGATGAGCCTGTTTGCCTCGCGCCAGACGATTTTGGTCCAGCTGCCGGAAAATGGCCCGAATGCGGCGATTAACGAACAGCTCGCCACGCTGGT